>JGI20154J14316_10002309_pt1 | contig 16219 bp, 16 predicted proteins | sample COG_04_FD_14316 | JGI IMG/M metagenome (IMG submission 14316) | reverse complement strand
GTCTCGGGAGTCCAAGTTACATTTGTTTTATTATTATCAGTCAATGTACGGTTGATACTTGGACAATCGCTACAATAGGACACTCTAAATATAGACATATACCAACCAACTGCATTTGTCTCGACGCCTACAGTTAAAGGATATCCTAAGTAGACAACAGCCGGATATGTAAAACTCCCTCCTATTACAGTGAAGTTATCACTCTTCACAGAACTACCATCTTGAAGGCGGAGAACAGTCCTTATTGGATCCCTCCATCTCTCTGTGAGACTGAATGGTATTGACCATGTAAAGCTCTGTCTACCTGGATCCACTGTGTGAGCCATAAAAGGATGGCTGACATTCGGAGCGTTTTCAGACCAAAGTCCATCAACAATCATCTCTACGCCAACATTGATAGCATTGGTATTGGTCCATGTAATTGTTGCTTCATCATTCCAATGCCACTGAGTACCACTATCTGGATTTATGAACAATGATGATGATGATGCAGCGAATAAGCCACACAGTATACCAAAGAGTTTCAGCATCTATACAGCTACTCTGAAAATGTTTGTAAGTAGATCTTCTTTTAGTTTTTGGTCTGCTGGCGTGTGTGATTGTTGAACTTTGTCTGGTATGGGCTCTGGGTTTCATAACTGGAAACAAGTCCAATCGGTAGTTCCTGAGCCTTGTCATATTGGCTTGCGGCAGGTGGTGGCGGCTGAGTCCAATTATTGTACATGTCACTATTGGATGTTGGTTGGTAGCTTGATTTCAGTAAACATTTGGTAAGTGGTGCATCTGTAGCTCTCACTTTTGATTCATCACTAATATTGCTAGCATAATCCATGTATGATGGTTCTACAGTACCTGTTGCAGGATACAATCTATTCACTTGCTGATGCTTAAGTGTGTGATTGGGCGTTTCACTTCTGTTAACTTCTCTCCGAGTCGAAGCAGGGATTTGACTAAGTGGTACTATAGATGGGTTTGATCCTATTTGACGTGTAAAGATGCGATCATTCATCCTATTAAGGACAGTAGAAGGGGTGTAATATACAAAGGACTGATCCATTCTTTGTACATAAGGTGACATAATCTATTCAATCATACGTCCTTGAACTTGAAGCGAAAACACACATGTATAGTAAATGTGCGGTATTGTGGGTGCATGTATGGTAGGCAGAGACTGGAGACAGAATGTGCCCATCGCTAGACAAATAGTAGAACGGGCATTTAATGTTAGTAATGCAAGAGGACCGGAGCACTCAGCTCTTAAGGAATATAATGATGGTGCTTGTTTTCTCGGAATGCACCGGTTAGCAATCAATGGTCTTGAGAATTCTAGTAATCAGCCGATTGAATATGAGAATTTAGCGACTGTATGCAACGGTGAGATTTACAATCATGCTACTCTAATTAGGGGATGGGGTGATCGGCAGTGGACCAATTCTGACTGTGAATCGATTCTCCATGTTCTCAGGAACACTAATCCGAAGATTGGACTATCAACTCTTGATGGTGTATTTGCTCTTTGTATGCATGACAATCAAGATAAAAGTTTTCTGGTTGCGAGAGATACATTTGGTGTAAGACCATTGTTCTGGGGGGTGGTAATGATTGCCCCAGAATGTCAACTTATTGTATTCTCATCAGAGCTGAAACATCTCACTCAATGTGATCCGGGTAGTGTGATGCAGTTTCGACCAGGCACATTTACCAAGTATGAATTTATTGAAGAAAGAGGCTATCAGTTGTACGATAGCGATACATTCAGGTCTCTTCCCCCATGCTGTATGACAGATACTGCACCAGCACTTGCATTGACACAAGCGACCGTCCGTAATGCTCTAGAGGATGCTGTGTGGAAGAGGGTTCAGAATACGGAGAGAGAGTTAGCGGTTGCTCTCTCTGGGGGGTTAGATAGTACAATCATTGCTGCTATTGCTGCGAGATGTATAGCACCTAGACGGTTAAGAACGTTTAGTATTGGACTAGAAGGGTCACCCGACCTAGCATATGCTGCAATTGCAGCAAAGCATATTAATGCTGAACATACAGAAATACTTTGTACAGAGTCAGACTTTGTGAATGCAGTACCCGAAGTCATTCGGGCGATTGAGTCTTATGATACGACTACTGTGAGAGCATCTGTAGGTAACTATCTTCTAGCAAAATATATTTCTAAAAATACCGACTGTAAAGTTGTGCTTAATGGAGATGGAGCTGATGAAGTTGCCGGGGGGTACATATATTTCCGTGCTGCACCTTCGTCTTCGGAGTTTGATGCTGAGTGTAGAAGACTATTGACAAATATCCATTACTTTGATGTTCTACGATCAGATCGTTGTATGGCTGCTTTCGGACTCGAGGCTCGTACGGCATTCCTTGATCCTGCTTTTGTTAGTGCATATTTTATGATTCCAGTAGAAGAGAGAATGCCCCGACATGGTACCATAGAGAAAGCATTGCTAAGAAGTGCATTTCAAGATATAATCCCTGCTGAAATCGTCTCGAGAAAGAAAGAAGCATTCAGTGATGGGGTCTCATCCTACAGGCGATCATGGTACACTATTATTAACGAGAATTTGAATGCGATAGGTGCAATAGAGACCGGATGTTCTTTGCTACAATATAACACTCCAACAACACGGGAGATGGGTATATACAGGTCTATTTTCCGAGAGGCATACCCTGGATGTGATCATGTAATACCGTACTTTTGGATGCCTAGATGGGTTAATGCTCGCGATTCAAGTGCTCGTACACTAGAAATTTATTGATGGTAATAATATCATAGTAGTGTATGACATGCGTAGCTCTTGATATGGATGAAACACTTGGACATTTCTCTCAAGCTAGCCTCTTATGGGCAGCTGCTAGAGATGGACTTATAGCATGTAACCGAAATCAACTTGTGGGGTGTCTTCTGGAGATTCCTGGGTTGTTCAATCCTGATATGCCGAACATTATTAGAGTGTTGAAGACTGGTAAGAAAGACGGAACTGTAGGGAGTGTTGTTGTGTATACTAATAATACAGCACCTCGGGAATGGCCCGATATAGTGGCTGAGGCTGTTAATCGTATGTCCGGTTTTAATCTCATAGATGATGTGATCGCCGGATATACAAATAATAGGAAGACCGGACATGAGACCCGACGCACAACGCCATATAAGACACTACCCGACCTTAAACGGTGTGTTGGTTATCAGGATAAATACATATTTGTCGATAATGAATATCACCAAGGTATGGTTGATAAGAAGGTAGACTACATACATGTGAGTCCTCATGCCATTACTGTGAGCCCATCGGACTATTATGCTGCTCTTCAGAGAGTTCTCGGGCGTGCTGCTCCAAGTGAGAGTTTAGTAGAGCAGTTAGTGAGTGTTCGTCATAGTCTACCCCAAATAGGATCTCCGTTTTCCCATGAACTGGAAAGTGCTATTACTTCGAAACGTCGTATTAAAAAGGGCTCACGAACTAAGAAATCTAAGAAGGGGTTACAACGGAAGAGACGTACCCGACGCAGTCGTGGTCCAATGTAGTATAAGGCCGGTAATACTAGAACTGGCGATGAGGAATAAACCAGCTGAAAATGCGAGTTGTTTCAAAAAGTCAGTGGGTATTTTCGCATAGGGGTTAGCAAAGGTTACAAGGATTGCACCTATCATGAATTTATAGATATTCTCCAGTTGCATTGCAATTCGGAAAGTACTAGTTCTCTCTATCCCAAGGATAGCGAGAGCGAACAATACATAGAGTATGTAGTTTGTGTAAAGAATCATATTCCTATAGACTTTCATTAGTTACGGTGTAGATAATCAAGAGCCTGCGATACTAAGTGTTCGTCTGCTGACAACATTTGAAACATGATAGTTTTGTAGATGGGTTGTGTATATACTGTCCCAGGTACTCTGCGGCATAGAATTCCCTTACCATCCTTAGTGTCACGATACCCGCATACATGTCCACCTCGAGCTAATTCTATCTTTCCGTTATGTACCTTAGTGAGGTCTATCCACCGAACATATTTACCTTCCTCAGGATCACCATGACACACTTTATACTTTTTGAGTTTGTCGTACATATCAAGTAGTATATCTGCAGGGATATTAATGCTGTCCAATGCATCATGGACTTCTCTCCTGATTTCTGTATATGGAGGTAATCCATCTCTTGCTAGTTCGAGTTGTGACAGTTCATCGTAAGCATCCATGTTTTTAGTAACAGACATTTGTATAATCAGTAAGGGAGATTTTTCTGGATAACTTTCTCTAAGATTCTGGATTTTGACATTTTTGAAATGTCACAAATGCCATTTGAGAGTAAAGTGTCTGAAATTATCCTCCCTTACGATAAAGCTCTAAAACCAGTTTATTGGCACTGAAAACAACACCATAAACATGGTAAGGGAGATTTTGTATAAACTTAACAAATTTCGAATGAATTTAAGTCTAGGACAATGGTAACAAGAATGAGTAAAAACGAGCAAGGAGAGTATCGGTGTAATTCGTGTGACTATACTACGTCACGATTGAGTAATTATAGACGTCATTTATTGACACCAAAACACAAAATGGTAACAAATGGTAACATGTGCGAGCATGTAAATGGGGTAGTATGCCCGGTTTGTCAGAAAGTTTACAGTCACAGGAGCGGGCTATCTCGTCATCGAAAGAACTGCATAGAACCATCTCATAATGACACAAACCGATTGTTGGAAGAACTAGTTCAAGATCAAGGTGTTATCAAAGCCAAGTTAGAAGATTTAGCAAAACACCCCAGTTCGGTGACATTCGCCCCAAAGAAGATGACTATGAATGTATTTCTTGATGTAGCATGCAAGGATGCTCTTAACTTCAGTGACTTTGTCAACAAAATAAGTGTGACTATGAGTGATTTAGACTATTCGAGAGAGAATGGCTATGTTGAAGGGATGAGTAATATTTTAACCCGGAGTTTACAAGGTCTCTCGCCTCTTGCTAGGCCAATTCATTGTAGCGATAGTCGCAGACTTGTATTTTATATTAAGGATGATGACTCTTGGAACCGCGACGGCAAGGAGAAACTTGAAGGATCATTAGACCTAATTACAAAGAAACAAGTCATTCAGATCAAACATTGGGAGAAAGAGAATGAAGGATGGGAGTCGAATGAGCGGAAGGTTAATGAATGGATGTCGGTAGTGAGGAGTGTAATGGGTGAACATGACCCAGAACAACATTCTGCTGAAAAAACTCAAGTGTTACGCACGTTAACTGCTAATACGGAGTTAAAGTGTGCTATGGGAACTCTTCAGAATGAAGTGAATCCACCGCTCTGATTAAATGGTTCTACAGATGATCCACCTGTATCATACATTGCTGCAAAGTTCTGAGAAGGTAGCGTCTGCTGCTGCGGTTGTTGCGGTTGTTGTTGCGGTTGTTGCGGTTGTTGTGGGAGCCCTGGTGGAGGATATTGTGGTGATGATTGTGGTGATGATTGCGGTGATGATTGTCCAGCTTTCCGTTCGGGCTTCACCTGTGTTTTATCCGGCTCAATCAATCGTTTGACAAGTTCTTTCACTCTCACACCTATAGAAGTGCCCGAACCATCATCATCAGCAATGAATAGCATTAATAGGAACGGAATAATAGCAGAGATAAGGTTAATCTCGGAATATTCGACACCTGAATAGGTTGGGAAGTAAGTTATTATTCGGTTAGCAAAATACATTGCAATCAGAACAGCCCCTAGCCCAATACCTACTTCTAATGCAAGCTGGCCAGTTCCCATCCTGTGGTCAATAGGTGCAAGCATATTTTGTGATGCATAGACAATCATAGCCACGGGAATTAGTGCCATGAATGAGTATTGTACTATGTTTCCAAGATCACCTTTCGGTTGCTGAACAACAAAGTTAACAAATGATTGCTTATCAGAAGTAGGAATAGATACAGGTGTGGAATCTATCTCCATTTGCTCTAGACAAAGATATTAAAGGTGGATGCTATTTCAGAGAAATGTCGGTTGATGATGAGTATGACCGCCTTGTTCGGGATGTCCTAGATAATGGTTCACATGAGACCAGTAGAAATGGTAAAGTGCGTGTTCGTATTGGAGCATCGATGCGGTTTGATCTTACTGGTGGAAAACTACCTTTTATTACTAAGAAGAGGCTTGCATGGAAAACATGTCTTCGAGAGCTTCTTTGGTTCATCTCTGGTGGAACAGACTCTAATATTCTCTCTGCGGATGGTTGTAAGATATGGGATGCCAATGGTTCTAGGGACTTTCTAGATGGTAGAGGTCTTAAGTACAGACGCCAGGGAGATCTAGGGCCTATTTATGGACATCAGTGGCGACATTATGGGGCTTCATACAACCAGTCGGATACTGACTACACCGGAAAGGGTATTGACCAACTACAGACAATCATCGAAACATTGAAAGATCCAATACAACGTAACAGTCGTCGTATGGTGATGTCAGCATGGAGTGCATCCCAGTTAGATGAAATGGCTCTTCCACCATGCCATGTATTGGTACAATTCCATGTTACAGAAGGGAATAAATTACATTGTAGCTTCTATCAGAGAAGTGGAGATGTGGGATTAGGCATTCCATTCAATATCGGTTCCTATGCAATGCTCACACACCTTCTAGCATACCATTGTGGACTAGAAGCGGTAGAACTGTACCATACGATCGGAAATGTACACATCTATGAACAACACGTTGATGGACTTCGGGAATATCTAGGAAGAGATGTGGGTGTAACTCCAACCATATCATTCAGAGAGAAGAAAGAGATCATTGATAACTATCGGGAAGAAGACTTCTTGGTAGCGGGATATTCACATGGGCCTACCCTCAAATTAACTATGATAGCATAATTGCGTTGTATGTGATATTCAAAATTACAAACAGAACAAAATGAGGTCAGCTAAACAAGCAGCCATGACTAGTGCTGGATTAGCTTCGGGTACACAAGTATACAGTAGTCGTAGGCGGCAGGTACCTCAACAAAACCAGATACGAGTGCAACGACAAGAACCTTCCGGGAGTGAGGCAAGACTTGGGGATATACTAGTCACGATACTTGAACGGTTATCTTCACTCGAAGCTAAGATTTCAGCATCACATTATGGTAATAGTGTAAATGATATGGAGGCACGACTTGCCGCCATCCAACAATCCAACAGTGATTACATGGCACACATATTTCGCGAAATAGAGAGTATCAAGATAATGATTGATGATCCACAATTTAACATGCACAATACATCACCAATCAATACAACAAGTCCTCTAAATATGAGAAACCGAAGATCACCTCAGTATACAGAAGATTTGGAATATATCCCTACAGGAATGGGGCGAACATACCGCTATGGCTCTCTTAGTAGCGTAGGGACTAACGACATTGGTTATGATGGTGAATATAATAGTGATGTAGCATCACCTACGCCGTCAGAAATAAAGGATATGGAGAATACCAACATATCAGGGACTGGGTATGTCGTTGACTGTGATAATGATGTATCATCACTTACTCCGTCGGAATCCAATGATATTGAGAATACCGAACTATCTGGAAAAAATGAAGTTATCAGTGCTCACCCGAATGTTCTGGAATCTATCAGTAGCGAGGGACCCACGTCTGGGACGCATGAGGTTACAATAGAGATCTCTGAGGTGGTTGCTGTATGAGATCATACCGGTATGTTCGTGTAAAAAGGTTGTTATTCTCTCTTAGTGGCAGACTACCATAGAGAGAAATCCATTCTTTGGACATCATTAAGACAAGTAACCCCCTTGCTTGAAACAGACTAGTTACATTATTGTTTTGTCTAGATGTTGATATAACAATCTCTTTTGCTTGTGGGTATATTGCCATTGTATATTCGATAATACATTTGCATATGGCTGTAGTGTGATGTAACGATAGTGATATGATTTTAATTGATAGCATAGTACCATCTATTGAAATCAACAAACACCCATCTACTATATTCTGGTTTTCGACTACATACAATTCACCTTTTTTGATATATTCATGTATTTCTGCCTGTCGAAGTCTAATGCTTCCACCACTTGACCGATGTACTCCAGCTTTTACATATTTTGAGTCACCTCTTTTCCGTTTTACTCGGACGATGAGCATACTTATAGGATAAGTATAAAATTGATATGACACACCGACTTGGACATGTAGTATAATAAGATGGAATTCACTCTCCAACCCCCAAAGGCTGCACTCTTCAAAGACTTGGTTGATGGCATAAATCGTGTTTCGGATGAGGTAGAACTTTGCTTTGCTGATAATGGACTTAGTATACAATGTACGGATACTAGTCATGCTACATTAGTTGACATTGTCATTCCTACTGCTTGGCTTGATCTAAAAATGTCCGATGGACATCCTACAACAACCTTTGGTGTGCGACTTAGTGACATTCTCATAGTGCTAGGGTGTCGCTCAAAGAATCAGAATATGACTATAATTTGTAGAGGGTCTGATACAGATAAGTATTCGGTGTCATTTGCAGAGGGGGCGAGTGGTGACTTGAATAAGGAGTTTGAGTTGCCTATGTACGATTTTGATTGTTCACGATTCGAGCTTCCTGAGCGGGAACATGATGTTGATCTAGAGCTGAGTGCAACACGGGTACTCAAGTTGGTTAAGGAACTTGAAGTATTCGGTGACGAGGTTAGTGTTGATTGTAATGATGATGCTGTGACGTTCTGTGCATCATCAATCACCATCTCTATGAAGGCAACTCTTGATGTGAGCGAACTTGAGTCGTATGCAGTTCCTGAAGGGGGTGTCAAGAACACTTTCGCTACGTCATACCTAGCGTCGGTGGCGGGATTTGCAAAGCTCTCAAAGTATCTAAGCGTTCCAGATATGGTCACAATACACTTCAATGAGAATACACCGGCTGAGTTCTTCTTCAAATTGGGAACAGGCGATGATGCACCTACTATATTGGGTGTTGTTGCTCCTAAGATAGTTGATGAATCAGATGAGTGAGTTTAACTCCTGTAAAGTTATTCCAATATCATTCTAATGCTCGATGTCCTTATTCCACTCTCTATATTTTGTGTTACATTGCTTTTTTATATGCATGTGAAGTATCACAGGACACCAGCAACCAAACCTGAAATCCTCACAGCATCAGGAAGTGATGATATAGAGGATGTAAGTCGTTTGAGGGTTCCTGTCGTTTTCCGTGAGGCAATTCATTGTGGGAACAAAGGTATGAGTGACATACTGAATGCAAAAGAGTCATATGACTGCCTGTTGCTCAATAGTACTACTGCGATGCAAGCCACTGTAGATGGAACATTGAGCGACCTTTCCCTCGGAAGGCATTCTATAGTTGTAGACAAATATACATGCCCAGTCCTTGCTGACGCTGGGAAACCCCCTATGACATTAAGTAGTGATTTATATGGTTTATATATGCAGAAGGGATCCCGAACCCCCCCATCCTGTTCATACAATCATAGATTATGCCTGGTATTCTCATCAGGCAAGGGTGTATGTGAGTTATTCGACCCCCTTTCTCTCAAGGATGTTAATATCACTAGGAATGAATCGGGGCGATTTTACTTTAATAATGCCGATCCTGCACCTCATAGCACTAAGCTCTCATCTGGGGATGTATTGGTTATACCACCTTTCTGGGGCTGGAAACTCATAGCTACGGCTGATTCTGCGATTGAAATAGCAGGTTATGAGACGGCAATGAGCTATATCGCAACCCTTCCGGAAAGAGTTGTTAGCGACTTAAGACCAGGAAACAGTCACAATTTATCAAAAACCCCTGCTGCTAAGAAACGAGTTAGATGGAAAGACTGATGTAATAATATTATAATGCAATTGGTATATTGGAATTCTGCACTATTTGGAAGTCATGGGAAACAAGAAGCTCCCCATGACTTCGCGATTAAAGACGGCGATGTATATGATAGTGAAGATGAACAGGTGGTTGGGAATGTGTGTGACCGAGAGATCCCGGGGGTGTTGATGTTGAAGATGGGAAAGACATATGGAAAAGTTTTATCCAGTCGTAGACTGCTTTATGGTTTTATACCTGCGAATAGAAACCTACCGATGTTTCTAGTACCCTATTCAGATGGGAATAAACAATTCACTAAAGCGAGGACTGACCGATATGCGGTGATACGATTCACGAAATGTGGTGATAATCGACCAGAAGGTGTACTAACAAATACTTTGGGATGCGTTGGTGATGACGATGCATATGACGAATACATTCTACATCATCATAAACTAAACCACTCACTAGCACCTTTCAAAAAGGTTATTCGTGGTTTTGTAGAGGAAGATGTTGTAAAAAAAGATAGTCTATTGGATGTGTTTGCGATAGATCCACCTGGATGCAGAGACTATGATGATGCATTCAATGTAGAGGATTATCCAGGCGGTGGCTACAGAATACGAGTGTGTATAGCAGATGCTTGTTATCATCTGGATAGGGTTGGTGGTTGGGATTATCTTGGAAGTCGGCTACAGACTGTATATCTGGTCAGTGGTCCGCGAAATATGTTACCACCACTTCTCAGTGATAATCTTGTTAGTTTAGTTGAAGGCAGGGCACGCCATTGTGTAGTATTCGAGTTTATTGTTACCCCTATAAATGGACAATGTCAGTTTGTGGGTGTAACAAGGGAACTATGTTTTGTCAAAAAGAACTATGTATATGATACGCCAGAACTTTTGACATCACACGATTACAAAAGTTTGTCTAATGCAACGACCATGGTATGCGGAACATATCTAGACAGTCACGATGTTGTTGCATGGTGGATGGTGAAACTGAATGCAGAGTGTGGAAGGATTCTTGCTTCTGAGAAAACGGGTATTTTCAGAGAGTGTTCGACGATAGTAGATAAGAGAGAAACGATTCTTACTAAACTAGGTCTGGCACGTATTGCTGAATGGGAAAGCTGTTATACACTTTGGCATAGTGATGTTAAGCATGAAGCTCTTGAATGTGGTCCTTATGCTCAATCAAGTTCACCGATCAGGCGACTATGTGACGTAGTAAACCAGTGTTTATTGTTGGCTCTTTCTGGATATTATAGTCACGAAGGGGAGATGTTCTGTCATAGGATGATGCATGTAACTGATGTAGCTCGGATGACAGAATATTCTCGCTCAGCATCTCGTGCTGAGCGAGAATCCCGAGTTGCTAAGTATTTGAAAGATGCAGCGACCGATACAATTATACTCGGTGCATTTTGTGTTGAGGTCCGGGCTAGGGACCATAAAGGAATAGTACGATTTCGATTATACATAGATGAGATAGGGCATACCGTGACACATTCTAGCACAAGACACCATTCTGTAGGAGATAACGTCAGATTGCAAGTGACTCGTTCGTGTGGAGTAGTGTCTACTGTATTGGTAGATGACCAGTCAAATATTATTCAGTAAGGTATAGAGACTGATTAGTAGCGACGCTCTTCTGAAGAAGAGCGGGTATTTGAGAACACGCTTCCGATAACTTAGCCTGTCCTGCTAGAAGAGCCACATTTTCAAGTTCTGTTGCGATACTACAGATCTTGAGGACAGACTTGATGAACTCTCCTTTGAAGATAGATGCGTCTAATAGCCTGGCATACACTGCTTGGCAATCGGCTTCACATGATGCATTGCACCACTCCATGATAGGGTTGCACAATACAGTATTAAAGTTGTAATCTTCTGCAATATCAAATTGGTAATATGCGTCTAATGACTGGAAATCGTGAAGCCTGTCCTCTATAAATACTAACTGTTTGTGAATTGCCGGATCTGTGGACTTAATATTGGGATCTTCTCGTGTACGGACCTGGGAAAACACAGATAAGATGGCTGCGAGTTCATGGGATGTTACATTACTCAACAGCCCTGATTCAACAGTTTCGGCCATTACAAGTGAATGAACCTCCTGAATATTGGCAGCGAGGATACCAACTCGCGTAACGATAGGCTTACCGTCTTCACCCTGGCGAGTGAAACCACGTTTTTCGAGGCAATCAAATGCGAGTCGTATAGTCTCTGGGATATACGACTGTGTATATTCCACATCAGCCTTTGCTGAAGCTAATGCATTTTCCAGTAGCGATAAGCTTTTGTGCTGATCTATAATGTTAGGATATTGTCTTTCAAATTCCCTCAACTGGCGGGTATGATCCCTTTTTTTTGACTGTGATAACGGATTGTCTGCCAGAATTGCACGATACTGTCGGAGGATATCAGTCATAGTGATAGATGCAATTTCCCCTTCAGTATTTACCTGGCGTTCTCTAGCATCCTTTACGTGTCCTTCAATTGCAGAACTCACCATACTGGATGTAGTGAACTCAACCGGGTTATGGTTAGCTAGTGCGAGTCGCAATATGAGGTTGAAGTGTATTTTGAACTTGGATTCAATCGTTGGAGACGAACCACAAACAATATTATTTAACTCAACCGCAGTCAAAGCCTTACGCTCCATACAAGGTAGTATAAATACACGTCCTACAGGGTCAAGTCCGCGACGACCTGCTCTCCCAGCCATTTGAGTATACTCATGTGCATAGAGGTTTCTCCACCCCTGCCCAGATGGCTTTCTCAATGAAGTAAATAGAACCGCCTTCGCTGGCATATTCACACCGACCGCAAAAGTCTCAGTTGCAATAAGCAGTTTTACGTGACCAAGTGCAAACATGAGTTCTACAGCTTCTTTCAGAACCGGTACCATCCCAGAGTGATGGATGGCTATACCGCGACGAATTAAGCTCCGTAGTGTCTCATATTCTTGACTGTTAATGTGTTCGTGGCTATTGCTGAGGGAGCGTACCTTACTCTCGAAGTCAGCTTCGGCTGTTGATGGATCATCAGACAAAGAGAGTGCGATATGCTTTCCGTATTCTTCAACTTGCTTCCTAGAGAAGACAAATGCAATAGCTGGTAATAGAGTATTATCTCGTAAGTGTTCTACAGCCTGTTGGAGTGAATGTTTGTTTGTTGAAAGCTTTCGCCCTTTAGAAGCGGTATAGAGTGTCTTCATCGTTCGCAAGCCTTGGTTGTAAATAGCTTCATTAAATGACTGTCCGGGTATCTTTATTGTGAGTGGTACCATTATATTTTGTTCTAACGTTGATCGTGTAGTGGCATTTTCTATACATTTTGTTGCTGATTCAGGGAATGTGATGAGAGCATGGTGTGTGAGTGGGACTGCACGGACATCTGTTGAACATATCTCTACTGTGCGTGATGTTGCGGTTTCTACCCATGAGGCAAAGTTCTCTGGATGGTTGATAGTAGCAGAAAGCATTACGATCTGTGTTGATGGAGGAGTTAATATAATTGCTTCTTCCCAGACACATCCTCTGTCAGGGTCATTAATGTAGTGGACTTCATCGAAGATAATACATCCAATGCTATCTGATGCACCGATTTCAAATAGTGGTGTAGTGTGATTTGACATCTTCTGTTGGAAAAGCGTATTGCGGAGGATCTCAGTAGTCATAATGAGACAGTCTGCATCAGGATTATGCTTTACATCGCCAGTGAGGATCCCAAAAGAGATGTCTGGATACTTCCTACTAAGTTCATGGTACTTCTGATTTGACAGAGTCTTGATAGGTGCAGTGTAGATCGCTCGTTTTCCGTTGGACACGGCCTTGACAATCGCATACTCTGCCGGAAGAGTTTTACCTGACCCAGTGTGTGCTGTTACTAGAACATTGTGCCCTTTATCGTAAGCATCTAGTGAATAACGTTGGAAGTGATCTAGGTCGAAAGATGTATTCCATCTTTTATGATTATTCCCAGTATATGGTGGTGCATTTATTACAGGCATTGTGTTAATAACACAGTGTTTGTATTCGTATATTGTTTTTAGCTCTAATTATGCTTTCATGCATAATGTCTGTTCTTACTGAAGAACTGATAGAATTCATTGCGGTTAATTCTACCACTACCATCTATATCTATCTCATTAAATAGATCTTTCAAGAATCGCGTGTCTTTCGGTACTATTTTCTGTAATTCTTTTGTTACACTATTGATCCGTTTTGAACTGGGTGTGCTTCGCTTTGATCGTCTCTGTATGCGACTTTTAGATTTGTAAGTGTAACCACCCCTTCTAGTGCGTTGATTTCTCTTTCTGGTTATACCCCTTGGCATCTATACATAGAGTCCATATATTATATACTGCGTGAATTACACGCATTCTTGGTTTAGAAAGAAATCAGGATATTACAATAACATGGCAGATACAAGAGACTACGGTGATAGATGGTTTACAGGTATGTGCAAATGGTTCAACCGACAGTCTGGGTGGGGGTTCGTTGTATTGACGAGTTCAGCTGGCGACTATACCGGTGATGAGATTTTTGTTCACTACAATGCTCTAAAGGTTCCGACAAACAATGATGGAAGCCCCAGTGTATTCCGATACTTGTCCACTGGGGAGTATGTGAGGCTTCAGATTGGCAAGACAAATAACACTGACCGACCATGGCAGGCATCTATGGTCGAGGGGGTAGATGGAGGGGTACTACTTTGTCAAACTAAAGATAGTGAACAATCATCAAGAATGAATAATTCTACAGTAGCAAAAGATGATCTATATCGTGTTTCTGTTGCGGGAAAAATGAACAATCCTAGGCCTCGCGGGAGTGGTCCGAGGGACAGATCTAGTGGTCGCAATCAAGAGAAACAACAGACACCTAACTTGTCAAAAGGATGGTTCGTTGCTGAATAGAAATCAATAAAGATAAATAGATGCATTATGTGTTGTCCTTTTCAGCGTCCATACTTGTCTGGATGATAGTCTGGGGGAGCAGGACCAAATCCATGCATGGGTTGTTGTGGAGCAGACGGTACCCTTGCAACCATTTGCATGGTCGTTGGTGATATATGAGGTTCCTCACTCCATACCGAACGTACTTCAGTAACACGTGGCCTATTGCGTACAGTACTTGGTGGTGTTGGTAGACTTAATGCACGGGGTCTGTTATGTTGTTCATGTCGCACAGTAATATCATTCAGACATTGTCGTCCATTCTCGATGATGAACTTGTGTATAAATTCACATTGACCACATAAATCCCTCCGGGAATTACAGTCTTCTGAGTGGCATACGACGCATATGTGATTCGTTTCTTTTGTACAAAAATTACCCATCCTTTTTATTGTTATAGGGAAGTTTTTGAATTGATGTGACTGAATAACAATACTTTTCTTTCTAATATACTCTTCCTAATGTGAGAGTAGACTAGATGTATTCCCAAGCAACACTCATTACTGTAATGATGTCGGTCAGTTTCGCAACAGCTTGCATGAAACTGTTTGATAACCCTTGGTATTCTTGGTTCGATCAGACACGAACACCCCTAAACACTAGCATCTTCTTCTTTATTTATGCGGCAGGGTTGGCAGCTGTATTATCGATGATGGCCACGTCAAAATGTCCTAGATGTGGGGCACACTGGCTATCAGGAGACAATGTTGACGATTGCAATAAGAGCGACACCCCACACGATGTATAGCTTGAGGGTGGGGTTCGTTAGCCCTACAGCTCCTGTGAACGTGGGGAAGATGTATAGAAGAATGAATAAAGCGACGAGGGACAGCATTCCAGTTCTCATTTCTATTATATTTGGTGCTGTTTTTATTCATGGCATTAAAGTATAATGGCTTGTAACAATTCGCATCCAGCATGGAAAAAGTTTAGTACAAGCAGTTTACCCGGACCGCAGGGGAGACCTGGGCCACAGGGCACGCAGGGAGAAGTTGGTCAAACAGGTGAACGTGGGGAACCAGACGAAATGGTCGGGCGCGTGGAGTGTAACAATGAAAACTTGCATATAGTAAAAGGTACGGTCCAGCTTCTAGAAAACAAACCTTTAGGAAGTCTGTCTGTATCCGATAATGGTAGTACGGTTTCGTGTCTTGTCGATGTGCTCAAGGAGATGGGGATAGTTTCCAGGGATCCAAAAAAGTGGGGCCAGCTCGGTACACAGGATCTTCTCGTGGGTGCTGTGGGCGACAGCGCCGGGCGGTCGGTGAGCCTGTCGGCAGATGGTCTGACGGTGGCGGTCGGTGCACCCTATCACAATGCTAGCAGGGGTCATGTGCGGGTGTTTAGCTACAACATCGTTCGCGGATGGACACAGATCGGTGGTGACCTCGTGGGTGCTGTGGGCGATCGAGCCGGGTCTTCGGTGAGCCTTTCGGCGGATGG
>JGI20154J14316_10002308_pt1 | contig 16222 bp, 12 predicted proteins | sample COG_04_FD_14316 | JGI IMG/M metagenome (IMG submission 14316) | reverse complement strand
CGGCACATGCATGAAGTGGATACCATGGTCCATCGGCTCGGAGCGGTCGCCGAAGTCGTCCAACTCAGGCTTCTCGGTGCCATACTCCCAGCGTAGTGTTTCTGCCGCCCAAAAGTCACGATGGGCCGATCGTTCACGGTCGTGCGAAGTGAAGACAAACCAGGCGCCCGGACGGATCACTCGGAAAATCTCGCGCAAGGCCTGCTCGCGTTGGGCGGCCTGCGGGATTTGCATGAGGCCATTGAAGCCAAAAATAGCCCCGTCGAAAACGTCGTCCTCAAACTCCAGCGCTGTCGCATCGCACACCCGAAAGGGAATCGAATACTCCAGAATTTTAGTAAGGTGGCGCGCCCGCTCGACCATGCCGCGGGCATAGTCGGTCGCCAGAAGATTGCGATAGCCCAATTCGTAGAGCCCGATCGCGATCCGCCCCGCCCCGCAGCCCAGCTCGATCAAGGAATCCTCCGACTTAAAGAGACGGGTGAAGATCTTTTCTTCGGAAACCCAGAGCCCGAGCTCCGCCGCCGCTTGAGCATAGTAGTCCACCACCCCCTCCGAATCAAAATAAGCCTTCACTTTCTTAGCATCCATAGCAGGCAGTCAATGCGTGGCACCCCGCTTGGCAAATCGAATTCCTATACCTTTGTAGAGTTGCCAGTGGAACGAAAGTGCGCATGCTCGTGACACATCTAGTCATGCTGGCACTTTTCAAGACAATCGCCCTGCTCAGTATCGCCGTGCTGCTCGCTGCAGCCGCGCTATTGATACCGGCCCATTTACGCTCGATCGACATGGCAGTGATCGAGGCGAGCTCGGAGAACGGTCGTGCGCTTGAAACCGTTTTAGGCGAAACTATCCGCTCAGCGCACGTCGGATCCGCCCTCCGCATCATCGAGGCCGCACAACTCTCGCCGGCTGTCAAGCGGCCCTATATGCAACAGATTCAAGCCTTGATCGACCAACGCCCCAGCCTGCGCGCCAGCGGTGGCTCTGATCGTATACTGGAAGACTTTCTCGAACTAGTGCAGTCTGATCGCAGCGGTGGCCTGACCATCGCCCCACTCCTGCCTCAATTGCTGCCCCGCAGTGAGCGCGCCTCACTCAGCGGCATGCTCGCCGATTCGAGCAACGCCAACGTGGCCGCGCTCCTCGATGCTCGCGACATCCCCGGCCTACTCCGACTCCACCCCGCCCGTCACGCTGCCGGTGCACCCTTTGATGCCGGCATACTCACACTCGTCCTCCTGGTCGAAGGCGGCCATTTCAGCCCCGCTCTGGCGCAGCAAATCGGTCAAACGGCCGCTCAAGCCGCCCTCGGCACCCCCGCCGCAGTGCGCACGCTGGAAGACTTCGTCATCGCTACCCTCTCGCTTGGTCGCCAACTCGACCACCGTTCCCTCGCCGATCTTGCAGCCGACGCCGAGAAACTCGCCGACTGGGGACAGATGGCGACTCTCTTCCGCGCGCAGCCTGACCGGATCGATGCTCTCTATACTTCGCTGCGTTTCGAGGGTGCCCCTGGGCCTGTCTTTGACTACCTGGCCACCTACCCAGAGACGGGGACGAGCGATCTCGACATCGCGTTGAAAAACGGCCCTGTCGCCGTCCAACAAATCCTCGACACAGCCCTGCCGATCTACCGCCCCGCCGGACTTGCCCGCAGCGTCGTCGAGTGGCTGCAACACTACCGCCCTCAGAGCCTTGTCGAACTGAGCCGAAGCAAGCGCCAGATCGCGCTCGCCCTCAAAGCAACTCTCCTCGTGCTCGCGGGCTTTGCCTTCGCCCTCGCGATGGGCGCCGCATGGCGCGCCAGCCTGCGCGAAGTCGAGCCAGTCGGTTGGGCGACCCCCTCCGTCGCCGCACGCAACTTTTTCACCAGCCTCGTCGTCGCCCTCACACTCTGGACGCTCTTCGAGCCGGAAATTCTCAAATCTCATAACAACGTATCTGGAACCGACTCCGCGCCACGCATCGAATTCATGGTCGCCGACTCACTACAATCTCTCAAAACACCTGTTAAAGCCATGCAAGAAATCAATCAAGTCACTCTCCTCGTGCTCGCACTCTTTTTCATCGTGCAGCTCGTCATCTATAGCTTCTGCCTGATTAAGTTGAAGGAGATCTCCAAGCAAAGGCTGAGCCCTGCGCTCAAACTTCAACTTCTCGAGAATGAGGAAAACCTCTTCGACTTCGGCCTCTACGTCGGCCTCGGCGGCACCGTGCTCTCGCTCATCCTCGTTGCTGTCGGCATTGTCGAAGCCAGCCTCATGGCCGCCTACGCCTCCACCCTATTCGGCATCCTCTTCGTCGCCATCCTCAAGGTGCTCAACCTACGTCCCTACCGCCGGCATCTTATCATCGAAGCCAGCGTCCACGCCCCGTCGAAGAGCACCGGCACCTTAGCCAAGGACATCGAATTATAATATAGGAATCAGACGCTAGGAGTTCGATAAAAATAACCTATCCAAAACGATCTCCTACCTTCTAAATTCTCACTGCTAACTTTTTTTAGTTATGAACAAGACACTCATGCTCGTCATTTGCGACTTCCTGCTCCTGAGCATGCTTGCATTGGCACGTTTCGACCCGCCTGAAGAAGCGGCCACAGCGACACTGGATGCCACTGCCTCGTCCGCTACAGCCGAGGCGGAGCTCATTGAGCTTTTGGAAGAATCACTGCAGTCCGAGCTCAGCTCGCGCCAGAATTTGACCGAAGACTTGACCGAGACTCGCGAGAGCCTACAGCAAAAAGCCCGCGCGCTCGCCGAGCGCGAAGCCGCCCTCGAAGCTACCCAGACAGACCTCGCCGCCAGCACAGCCCAAGCCGAAGAACTCGCCCGCAGTAAAGCGCAAATCGAAGCCGAACAAGCCGCCCTCGCCGCAGAAAAGGCACGCCTTGAGGCGGAAAGCACACAGCTCGCCGCACGCTTCGACCGCACACGTACCGAACTTGAAGCCAGCAAATCTCAACAAGTCGAACTCGTCTCCACCCTCGGGCAACTCAAAGCCCAAAGCTCAGTGACCCAGGAGAAGCTCAACCAGACCGAAGAGGAATTGATCGCCCGCGAGATCGCACTGGCCGAACGTGAGGCCGCCCTGAAAGCCGCAGAGGCGGACAAAGCCGCCCTCCAGGCCGAGCGCGAAACCCTCAACCGCCAGCTCGAAGTCGCCCAAGCGGAGCGACGCCTACTCGAACAAAACCTCAGCCAAGAGCAGACTGAAAAGCAGCAACTCCAAGAAGAAAAGGAACTAGCCTTCGCCCGCGCGGACCGTCTCACCGAAAACGTCTCCCAGCTCGGTCAAGGCGTCTCAACCCTGACCCAAGCCTCCGAGGATATTAAAAAAGAAATCGAAGCGGCCCGCCCACAGACCATGAGCGAGATCTTCACCCGATTTCAGAACCATCGAGCCAGTCTCCGCTTCACTGCCACCGAACGCGGCTTGTTCGGCGCAGAAAGCATTAAGACTTACGAGAGCAAGAGTATCCTCATCCGCGACGAAAGCGGCGCGACCTACCTCGTCACCCACAGCGCAAACTCGCCCTTCGCCTTCGGCAAGAATGCCAACAACCTGCTCGCCGCCAGCCTCGAAGTCAGCCTGGCTAATCGCCGGTTCCCCGTCAGCCAGATCGGCTTCCTCAGCGCGGATCCGCGCATTCTCTTCGTTCCATTGCCGCAGTCCCTCGTCGACGCCTCCGGCCTCGAAACCTTCCCCCTCGCTCTCCAACCCGAGCGCTGGGAGGAAGCCGTCCTTGTCAAAAACGACGAAAGCAACTTCGGCCGCACCGGCTTCCGCCGCCTGACCGAGAGCGAGCGCTTTCTCAAGATGGACCGCCCCGCCCTTGGCCAGCTCTTTGCCGATTTCGCCTCCTCACGCGGCGATCTCGCCTTCACCAAAAACAGCCAATTCATCGGACTGCTGACCGACACTGAGCACGCCGTCGTCATAAACGACTTCCTCGCCAGCGCCATCACCCGGCTCGGCAAGGGTTTCGACCCTGAGCAAAACGCCGCCACCCTCGATCGCCTCCGCGACCGCCTGCAGCAGCTGCCGCAGAAAGTGCGCTGATCCGATCGGTTTACTTACATTTTTCGAATCCCAGGAAGATCGCAGGTCGCCAAGGTTTCCAGGGGATGCTGTCTTTTCTTTTTTTTACTCTCTCAAAACTCAGGTGGCACTCACATTGACTACCGCGCCCGATTGGTTCCTTTCAGTTTTTTCGAGATAGCAGCCAGGCGCTTATCCAGCGTCCACAGGAGAGAGTCACTGATAATCGAAGATGCCAAGATGTGAGCATCTGTGTAACCAATCCCCTTGCCGAACAATCTCTTCGCTTCAATGAGATGAGTCACCTCTTCATTTGAAGCCTGTTCACATTGCGGCAAGTTCTCCATGAGATCCAAAAAGTCCTTACGCTTTGAAATATTCCCTAGGCGTAACTCTCCGATTATGAATGGATGCGTAGAGACCTCGCCTTCTTTCAGAAGGTCAGAAAGCAGAGCGTCTCCTTCTCTCAGAAATCCAATCCAAACTGACGTATCGACTAAAACCATTACCGACGGGGAATATCCTGTATTTTAGGAGAAGAGCCGCCAAGCATAGCCAAGCGCTTTGAGCTCTCTTTTTCGATGAGAGTCTTGAGCCCCTCATGAAGCAATAAAGTTTTTTCCTTTATGCCAGTCAGCTTTGAAGCCTGCTGAAATATTTTATCGTCAAGATTAAGTGTAGTTCTCATGCATATATGTATGCACTTAAAATGCTTACCCTCAAGCTATTTTCTCACCGATGAGGTCAGGCAACCCGCCTGACGAGTCAGTTCGCATGTGTTTCGGCACAGCTTTGCGAGACATTTGATGCGGAGCGGACCGGCAAGGCGGCGGCAGCAGTGGAACGCTGCCCTCCAGAAGGTAATACGCAATGGCATTGCGCTGAAACGTCACTCCGTCACCGCTTTCGCCTCGCCGCGGAGCGCGGCTTGGTAGGTATGCCAGGGCAAGGTGGCGCATTTGATGCGAGCGGGGAACTTGCGGACGCCGGCGAGGGCGGCGAGTTCGCCCTGGGTATCGAGGGTAGCCTCTGTATCCGTGGTTAGGATACGCTCAACCTCGGAGCGGGTTGACTCGGCTTCGTCCAAACTTTTTCCATCGAGCGCAACAGTCATGATCGAGGCGCTGGCTTTGCAGATCGCGCAGCTGGCGCACTCGAACCGGATGTCCGCGATCCGGTCGTCGTCGATTCGGAGAAAGACTTCGATCTTATCGCCGCAAAGAGGGTTGTAGCCCTCGGCGCTATGCGTGGCATGGGCCAGCGCACCGTAGTGACGAGGGCGCTTATTGTGATCGAGGATGATCTCCTGGTAGAGGTCGTGTAGCTCGTCGGACATTGAAAAGAAGTTAGGAGCTAGGAGGAAGAAGTTAGAATACGATTCGGTAACGCAGGCGCGTCTTGCACTGCACAAGGGGAGAAGTCATGCAGCTAATGTGACAAGATACGCACCGAGACGGTGCTGCGATACCCTAAATCCAAGCAATCAAAAAACTAAAACAATGCCAATGCTGAATCCAGGTCTTCGGTCGGCGCGTGGCACTGGGTGCCTTGGCAGACTTGGTAGTGGGTGGGTGCGCAGTCGGCGGATTGCTGGATGAAGATGCGGCGCCAGGGCTTCGCAGCGAGGGCTTCGCGGAGGGCGGGCAGGGCGGCATTCGCCCCGACTTTGATCACGGTGATGCCGGCTTGATGGACGGCGGCGGCTTCGAGGGCGTGGGCGACGCCGGCGGCGACCTTACGCGCGTAGTCCGCGTAGGCGGGCAGCGTCGCGGCCAGTTCGTCTGCGTAGCGACTCTCGCCGGTCAGGGCATGCAGGCCGCCGAGGGCGTGCAGCATGACAGAGTTGCCAGACGGGGTGGCGTTGTCGAACCACTCCTTGCGGCGGGCAACTGGCGTCGCGGCCCCCTCGGCTGTGAAGTAGTAACCGATCTGGTGCGGATCGCGAAAGTCGGCTAGGGCTTGGTCGAGGCAAGCCTGAGCACGGGCTTGATAGAGCGCTGAGCTGCCGGGCTCGATCCAATCCACCTTCGAGGCGACTGCAAGGCAGGCCTCGGCCACGAGGGCGTAGTCGTGCAGGAAGGCATCGACCATTGCACCGCTGCCTTCGTAATAGACGGATTTAAGCTGGAGCCCGTCTTCGGTCTCGCGGACGAGGTAGTCCCAGAGAAAATCGGCGGCCTGACGGGCGCGCTGCGTCCACTCCGGGCGGTTAAAATAGAAACCGGCGTCGGCCAGGGCGCGGATAAGCATGGCGTTCCATGCGGTGCTGATCTTGGTATCCTTACCCGGCGGCACACGCTCGGCCTCGCGGTGCTCACGGAGCAGGCGGCGGGCGTCGGCCAGCTTCGCGCGCACGGCGAAGTCGGCCTCGACGAGGGCTGGATTGCTGGTGCCGTGCTCGAAATTACCCTCGGTGGTGATGTTGTAAGCGGCGCGTACTTCGCGGGCGAGCGCGGGCCCGAGAACGGAGTCGACCTCTTCGGGCGTCCACACGTAGTAGCGGCCCTCTTCGCCCTCGCTGTCGGCGTCAAGCGCGGCGTAAAAGCAGCCACCGGGGGCAGACATGTCACGCTCCAGCCAGCCGATCGTTTCTTCGACCACGGCCGCGAAGAGGGGATCCTGCGTGTCGAGCCAGCCGCGAGTGTAGGCGTCGACGAGCAGGGCGTTATCGTAGAGCATCTTTTCGAAGTGCGGGATGAGCCAATGGGCGTCCACGCTGTAGCGAGCGAAACCGCCGCCGAACTGGTCAAACAGGCCGCCGTGCGCCATAGCGCGGAGCGTGGTGTGGCTAACTGTATCGATGCGCTTTGCCAGGTCAGGCGCGGCCTGCGGGCGGAGGGCGCGGAGGAAGTTGAGTGCCATCGAGGGGGGAAACTTGGGCGCCTTGCCGAAGCCACCGTATTGGTCGTCGTGGTTGCCGCAAATGCCCTGGGCGGCCTCGATCAGCAACTCAGGCCCCCAGTGACCTGAGGCACCGCCCGTGCTGGCGGCCTGAGTGCCCGCGAGGATGTTTTTCTGAATGGCCTCGGCGTTTTCGATCAATTCGTGCTTTGAGCGTTTATAAAAGTCGGCCACCCGCATACAGACCTGCGGCCAGGGAATGAGTCCCTGCCCTCGGTCTTCGGGAGGAAAGTATGTGCCGCCGAAAAAAGGCCGCCCATCGGGCAGGCAGAAGACATTGAGCGGCCAGCCGCCCTGCTGCTGAATCATTTGCACGGCCTCCATGTAGACCTGATCCACGTCGGGGCGCTCCTCGCGGTCGACCTTCACGCAAATGAAGTGCTTGTTCATGATGCCGGCGATGTATTCGTCCTCGAAACACTCGTGCGCCATAACGTGACACCAGTGGCAGGCAGAGTAGCCGATGGAGACCAGCAATGGCTTTCCGCTGGCTTCGGCGGCATTCAATGCCTCCTGTCCCCAAGGGAACCAATCCACCGGGTTGGCCGCATGTTGCTGCAGGTAGAGGCTGTTTTCTTGGGCGAGTCGATTGGACATCTCTATATTTTCAAGCAGGTTAAACGAACAAGCAAACAGCTCACTCGGTTTGTGCGGAGGTCGCACTAGGTTTGTAAACGCCTCCGTTACTGCAAGTCCTGCGTTCAAACGACAAGTCTGGATTTAATGTATGGATAAAGCCAAATAGGAATAGCGTTGCAGATAGCCAGTTGTGCTTCAACAAATAGAGCTTTCAAAAACCGCATGTCTTCGATCCGCATACTATCCGACCGAGTCGCCAATCAAATCGCCGCAGGCGAGGTAATTGAGCGTCCGGTTGCTGTGGTCAAAGAACTCGTGGAAAACTCGATCGACGCAGGAGCCAGCCGCATCGAGGTGGAGTTCCGCAACGGCGGCAAATCCTACATCCGGATCGAGGACAACGGCAAGGGCATGAGTCCTGACGAGGCCCTGCTCTCTCTGGAGCGCCACGCCACCAGTAAGATCCGCGAAGCCTTGGATTTGAACGAAGTCTCCAGCTTCGGCTTTCGCGGCGAGGCGCTGCCATCCATCGCCTCGGTCTCGCGCTTCACCATGCGCACACGCGCCGAGGGCTGGGAGCACGGCACCGAGATCAAGATCAACGGCGGCAAGTTGATCGAAAAGAAAGACTGCGGGATGCCAGTGGGCACCGTGATCGAGGTGGCGCAGCTCTTCAACTCCGTGCCGGCGAGACGCAAGTTCCTCAAGACCGACCCCACCGAGACAGCGCACATCACTTACAATACACGCCTCTTCGCGGTGGCGCATCCAAAGGTAGCCTTCCGTGTATTGGAGGGCGGACGCACCGTCTTCCAATCGCCCGCCTGCGAAAACCTGTGCGATCGCGTCGCTGAGATCTGGGGGCGCAGCTTGGCGGATGATTTGATCCCAGTGGATGTCAGCGACCCGCAGACTGGCTATCGCCTGAGCGGGTTGACCGCCAAGCCGGGCGTGGGGCGCTCCACCCGCCGCGAGCTCGTCACCCTCGTTAACCGCCGCCCAGTCGATAGCCGCACGCTCGGCTTCGCTGTGCTCGATGCCTACCACGGGCGCATTCAGAAAGGCCGCTACCCGCCTGCGTTCCTTTTCCTCGAAATCCAGCCTCAAGAGGTCGACGTCAACGTGCACCCAGCCAAGCGGGAGGTGCGCTTTCGCAACGAAGGAGCGATCCGGCGCTTCGTCCTGGCCGCGATCTCCGATACGCTAGCAGCGGCGACGCGGGTAGAACGCCCAAACAGCACTCCCCGCGCCTTAGAAAAGCTCGAAAACACCGACGCTATCCGACCCGCCGCGCCCGCAGCCAACCCACCATCCGCTCAGTTCCCGAACTCGGCGCCTCCCGCCCCGGTCCAGCCAGTCGCCCCCGCCGCAACGAGGCCAGCTGCCTCGGTCAGCGCAGTCAAAGTCGAAGTAAGTCCCGAAGCACCCGCCAAAGCCGCGCCTGCCTGGCGGCTGATCACGCTTCTGAAAAAGCGATACGGGCTCTTCGACACCCCGCACGGAATCGTCATGTTGCACCTGCGTCATGCCGATCAGCGGGTGCGTTTTGAACGGATCTTACAAAGCTACCGCGAAAGCTCGCCGCCCAGTCAGGGCTTACTCATCCCACACCCCGTCCAGCTGGAGCCGCTGGCCTCCGAAGCACTGCGCAGCCATCTTGATTGGATCAATGCTCAGGGCTTCGGGATCGAGGAGTTCGGACGCCACTTTTATCGCATCGAAGCCGTGCCCGCCTGGCTGGAACCCGAGCAAGCCGAAGTCTTCGTCCGCGACATGGTCGACCTGCTCCGCCAGCGGGGCGGCTCCCGCCAGCGCGGCGAGCTCGCCTGGGAGGCGGTGGCCAAACTCGCGGTGGGAGGCAGCTACCGCCGCAGCGATCTGATGAGCGAGGCAGCCATTGAGCAGCTCGCCGAAGCGCTCCTGCGCTGCGAGACGCCGCATACCTCGCCCGCGGGTAAGCCCACCTATAGCGAAATCAGTTGGAGCGAATGGGAGCGCCGCTTCGGAAAAGACTGAGCCATGACCGACACCGCAAACAGTTTCGCCGAGTGGCGCGTCCTCGCTCCGACTGCGCCCGAGCGCCCGGCCGAGCAGTTTCTCAAAGATTGCGAACGCCGACGCGATGACTATGCATAAACAGAGAAACCCACCCGAATGAGTTGTTACCGTTCATGCACGCCCATCGGCGCACGGAACGGTTCCTTATTTTTCACATATTCACTACCCTCTGCTACAAATCATGTCCCTTCCCCGTGAATGTTCCCGCGACGAGTGGCCACTCAAGGCCTACAAAAATCTCGACTTTTTAAACAGCGAAAAAGCGCGCAGCATTCGAGTGCTCTGCGAACTGACTGAACCTGGCCTTCGCTTCGCCGAAGAAAATATCGAAGACACCATCGTGCTCTTCGGCTCCGCCCGGATGCAATCGTTCGAGGAGGCGAACAAAGCATACACAGCCGCGCGCGCGATGGTCAAAGACCCCGCCAACCCGACCCCCGAGGAAAAGCGCCTGCTCCACCGCACCGAATGCGCCGTACAATCCGCCCCCTATTACGAAGCGGCAGTGAAGCTATCCGAGTCACTGACTAAGTGGTCAATGGAGCTGACTGGCCTGCATCAGGAGCGCTTTCTGATCTGCTCCGGCGGAGGGCCTGGCATCATGGAGGCGGCCAATCGCGGCGCCCACAACGTGGGCGGCAAATCCGTCGGGCTCGGCATCAGCTTACCGTTTGAACAAGGGGTCAACGATTACATCCCCGATCATCTGAAATTCGAATTCCACTACTTCTTCGTGCGCAAATACTGGTTCATTCTACTGGCCAAAGCGCTGATCGCCTTCCCCGGGGGGTTCGGCACGATGGATGAACTCTTCGAGACACTCACCCTCGTGCAGACCAAGAAGATCAATAAAGTGCCACCCATCGTGCTCTTCGGCAGCGCATTCTGGAACGATGTGCTCAACCTCGACGCCCTGGTGAAATGGGGCGTGGTCTCGCCGGAAGATCTCGATTTGATTAAAATCGTCGACACCGTCGAAGAAGCGCACGACTACGTCGTCGAAAAACTGACAGAGCGTTTTCTCTCGAAGTCAACTCTTGAGCCAGACGCTCTATGATAGAGATGGATCTATGAAAAGCTCGGCTGATAGACGTCGTGCAAGCGCAACAGCCCCAGACATTTGCGGCTTGGCTCGTCGACGACCGGGAGCACGGAAATCTGCGAAGGACGGTCTTCCATGATGCGGACGGCCTCACCCAAGCTCATGGCGGCGACGGTATAGATCGGTGAGACCGTCATGCACGTCCCCACCTCTTTAGCCAAAATATCGCCCTCCTGGGTCAGCACGCGCCGGATGTCTCCATCGGTCAGAATACCTTCAAGCACCCCTTCAGGCGAGAGCACGCAGGCCGCTCCAAAAGGAGACTTCGTCATACGGATAACCACCTCGCGCAAGGTCTCGTCGGGGCGGGCACAAGCCACCCGCTCGAGGGGGTGCATGACCTCGCCGACAGTCATGAGCAAATTACGCCCCAGCTGGCCGCCTGGGTGGTAGACGGCAAAGTCCTCCGCCGTGAAGTCACGCGCCTGAGCTAGGGCCGAAGCGAGGGCATCACCAATCGCGAGACTCACAGTAGAACTGGAGGTCGGCATGAGGTTAAGCGGGTCGGCTTCTTTCTCCACACTGGCATCAATCACGATATCGGCCGCAGCGGCGATCGGGGAATCCACATTACCGACGATCGCGATGACAGGGGAATCAAACTTGCGAAAGAGCGGCAAGAGGCGAATCACCTCGGCGGTGCTGCCACTTTTAGAGAGAACGATAGTAGGGTCGCCTGGTTGATAGACACCCAAATCCCCATGAATGGCCTCGGCCGCGTGCAGGAAGACCGATGGTATCCCGCTGCTGGAAAAGGTGGCCGCCAGTTTCGCGCCGATATGCCCGGATTTGCCGATGCCACAGATGACCAGCTTACTCGGCGCGCCTAGGATCGTTTCCACCGCAGCGGTAAAAGATGCATCCAAACGGTCGGCCGCCATCTCGATGGCGGCGGCTTCGGCGCGCATAGCCTCGCGGCCGGTTTCCAAAATATCCTGATTCAATTTAGGCATGGATGATATCTAGATCGATCTCCGGGGATCGACCACTCTAAAATGTAAAGCCCACCGGATTAGGTGCCATTTTAAAAATGAGATAAAGCGGCCACCTAAAGGAAGCCGCATACGTATGTCTGCTCCTTTAGCTGCGGGACGAGTTCCGGCAACTGTTGCGGTTTGTGCCCCCCGTGGATTTAATGACACCCACCGGATTAGGTGCCCCCGGGAACGCCCCACTTTATGCTTGCACCCGCGCCAAAGAATCCCATTTTCCTGCAGCTCAGCGTTAGAGCGCCCCTGCGAAGGGTGCGTTCCTCGACTTCCCGCCCCACAATCATGTCGGGCAGGTTTAACGGTTCAAACGGCTCAGTGGCGGTTTGGACGGCTTCGACAACTCGAGGCCCCTAAGTCGTGCTCAACACAATCAAACACTATGTCAAAATCAGCACCCGTAGGGGATACCACTATCGATAAAGCAGCGATCATTAAAGAGTTCGGTGCCAACGAAAACGACACCGGTTCGTCCGAGGTCCAGATCGCATTGCTCACCGCACGCATCAAGCACCTGACCGAGCACCTTCGCGCAAACCGTAAGGATTTCCACTCACGCCGTGGCCTTATCGCGATGACCGCCCGCCGTCGTAAGCTCCTCGACTACCTCAAGCGCACCGAGTTCAACCGCTATACTGCGATCCTCGAAAAGCTTGGCCTTCGCCGATAAGCGAATCACTTTACTATGCCGGACTTCCTCAATGGGGGTCCGGCATTTTGTTTTTTCAGGACATCCTTTGACCGGAGTGACTCAACCGATTTGAGTCGCGAGCGGCCTACTAGGGTCCCATCCCCGAACAGCCGTTGGAATGCATAAAGCACACAACAGATAAGATAATGAAACAAAAACATAACGTAAGCGTTGAAGGGCTCGATATCGAGTTCTCAACCGGCACCTTGGCAGGCCTCGCAAGTGGCGCCGTCACCATCCGCTCCGGCGAGACTGAACTCTTCGTCTCCGTCACCGCAGCGTCCTCACTCCGCCCCGGGCAGGATTTCTTCCCGCTCACTGTCGATTACCGCGAAAAATTCTCCGCTGGCGGCAAGTTTCCCGGTGGTTACTTCAAGCGCGAGGGCAAGCCCTCCGAGAAGGAAATCCTCACTTCCCGTCTCTGCGATCGTCCGCTTCGCCCGCTTTTCCCGAAGGGCTTCATGAATGAAGTCCAGGTCATCGGCCTCCTTCTGGCCACAGACCAACTCCATGAACCGGACGTACTCATGGTCAACGCCGCATCCGCCGCGACCTTGATCTCGGACATCCCCTGGAACGGCCCGGTCGGCTGTGTGCGCGTCGGTCAAATTGATGGCGAATTCGTCACCAACCCGAACCACGACGAAATGCTCGATTCCGACCTCGATCTCATCTATGTCGGTTCCGAGACCGAAATGTTGATGATCGAAGGCTCTGCCGAGTTCATCTCCGACGAGCGTTTCTACGAAGCCCTCGAGTATGGCCAAAAAGCGATTCAGCCGATCATCGCCGCTCAGCGTGAACTCGCTCAACTCGCCGGTAAGGCGAAGAAGGACTTCGTGCTCATGGTCACACCTCAAGAAATCGTTAATTTCTGTGAAGAGCACGCCGCAGCCGGCGTTAAGGATGCCCTTAACTTTGACAGCTACACCGAGCGCAAGCTCGCGATCGAAGTCATCGCCAAGGACACCAAAGCCGCACTCGAAGCCAAGTTCGGTGCTGAAAATGTAAAGGGTGACGACGTCGCCCGCGCGTTTGACGAAATCCAGGAGAAGCTTTATCGCCAAAACATCCTCGATACCGGCAAACGTGTCGACGGTCGTGGCGCGGCTGACCTGCGCACCATCTCGTGCGAGACTGGTGTGCTTCCACGCGTTCACGGTTCTGCCGTGTTCAACCGCGGTGAGACTCAAGCCCTCGTCATCTCGACACTCGGGACCAGCCGTGACACGCAGGACATCGACGGCCTGACCGGCGGTGCCAAGAGCAAGTCCTTTATCCTCCATTACAACTTCCCTCCGTTCTCGGTCGGTGAAGCAGGTCGTTTCGGATTCACCGGTCGCCGCGAAATCGGTCACGGTGCCCTTGCGGAGCGTTCGCTCCTACCCATCCTTCCTCCGGAAGATGAGTTCCCCTACGCCATCCGCGTGGTCTCCGAAGTGATGAGCTCCAACGGCTCCACTTCCATGGCTTCCATTTGTGGCGGTTGCTTGTCTCTCATGGATGCAGGTGTGCCCATCTCCGCGCCTTGCGCCGGTATCTCCACCGGTCTGGTGACTGAGAAGGACGCAAACGGTAAGATCACAAAGTATGTACTCCTCACCGACATCCTCGGCGCGGAAGACCACTTCGGCGACATGGACTTTAAGATCGCCGGCACACCAGACGGCATCACCGGCTTCCAGCTCGACCTTAAGATTACAGGCCTGCCCTTCGACATCACCCTCGAAGCGATCAAGCAAAATCGCGAGGCCCGTATGAAGATCCTCGCCATCATGAGCGAGCACATGCCCGAGTCCCGCAAGGATCTCCGCGAGCACGCACCACGCATTAAAACGATCAAGATCGACCCGGAAAAAATCGGTGCCCTTATCGGCCCCGGTGGTAAGAACATCCGCCGCATCACCGAAGTTTCCGGTGCACAAGTCGACATCAACGACGAAGGCCAAGTGCTTATCTTCGCGACCGACAAAGAGTCCATGGATCGCGCCACACAAGAAGTCGATGCCTGCACCGCAGAAATCGAAGTTGGCAAGACTTACCGCGGCATCGTTCGCGGGGTGAAGGACTTCGGTGCCTTCGTCGAATGCCTACCTGGCAAGGAAGGCCTCGTCCACATCTCCGAGCTGGCTGACTTCCGCGTCAACAAGACCGAAGACATCTGCAAGCTCGGCGACGAAATGGTCGTCAAGTGTATCGGCGTCGAAAAAGGCAAGGTTCGCCTCTCCCGCAAGGCCGCACTCGAAGAAGCCAAGGAAGACTCCGAAGAGGAAGCCGAGTAAAAAGCCGAGTAAAAAGGTAGGGCTCGTTACGTGTCAGGCGTAGCTTTACGCGAAGACTGATCGCTGACGAGCCGTCAGCGGATTGATAAGGATATCAATCCCTACCCAGTAATTCATAAAGCGGTCGCCCTTTCAGATAGGGGCGGCCGCTTTTTTGTGCGTCTTCGACTGCAGGGTCTCCACTCGCAGAGAAGACCCCTACAGACGATCCTCCTGCAAAGGCTCTCGCTCAGGTACCTTCGCCAACACCTTGTTAAACTTCTCCCGGTCACCACGTTTCACACGCTCCTCCAGATAACTTGCAGTGAGAACTGATGCCAACTTCTCACCCACAGCCGAGCTGATAAACTGGTTGATAGAGACACCGTCCACCTTAGCCACCTCTTTGACTTTCCGATGCACGGAATCCGGTAGTCTGACAGTAATAGAACTCATGATATGTATTTCTCCTTTCTTAAAAATTCGCCCGGCGTCATCGCTTGAATCGCGAACCGGTCGACGCCTTTAAAAACTTTGGTATTGAATGTGATAATGATTCCGGTTCCAGCCGCAACTGCGGCCTCCAAGACCAGATCGTCCTTCGGATCTTTGAGATACGGTCGCCAGAGGAAAAATACCTCGGTCAATTGAGCGACGCTGCAAATGTAATCTAGGAAATCGTCCTTATCCAACTCAGTGAAATGATCTGCAAGCGGCGGACGTCCAAGCACATCCGAATACTCCTCATAGAGACCGACGGAAAGAGCCGGAACCAGCTCGCCCGCAGCAACCAGTTCCAGAATGCGAAACGAAGTGCCCCGCCGGGAATAGAGCCCGGCAAATATCACATTCGTGTCGATAACGACAAGTTTCATGGTTATACATACGTAACCATGGATATCGGAATTTCAAGTCTGATTTGCTTGGAACATCTGTAAGCTGGGCGACGAAATCGTCGTCCAGTGCATCGGTGTGGAAAAGGGCAAGGTTCGAGGCCCGCCTCTCCCTCAAAATCGACCTCTTGTGAATCGAATGTGAACAAGCAAAGCTTCATAAAAGGTGAACTATTGTTTACTATCATGAAGTATGTCCCGCCAATACAGGCCACGTCATGCCCGCAGCTCTCCCCTTTCGCAGTGCCTCCACGATTCGCTCGAATCGTTCTCTGCGAGCTACTATCCGAGCCGCTCGAAATACCTCGGCCCGCTTGACCCCTCCCGCGAAACCGCCCTTCGCGACAGCCTGCGCTGCGGCGACCTCGCCAGCGGCTTCCTTCGCGTCCAGTGCCCCGACTGCGACCACCACTATTTGCTACCCTTTACCTGCAAACGGCGCGGCTGTTGCCCAAGTTGCCACCAGCGGCGCTCCCTCGATACCGCAGCTCATATCCGCGACGAAGTCTGCCTATCCGTCCCCCATCGCCACTGGGTTTTTACCCTCCCGCGAGTGCTGCGCAATGTCTTCCGAAAAGAGCCGCACCGACTCACTGAGCTCTGCCACCTCGTCGCACACACCCTGCAGGACTGGCTGCGGGAACAGTCCGGGATTCACGACGGTCGGGCAGGCATCGTCCTCGCCATCCACACCTTCGGCG
>JGI20154J14316_10002303_pt1 | contig 16241 bp, 15 predicted proteins | sample COG_04_FD_14316 | JGI IMG/M metagenome (IMG submission 14316) | reverse complement strand
ACGGTGAAATACGTCCACCATAGATAGCCTCAAGTTTTATTGGCGGCCTGATTAGCAACACCAAATCTTTAAATCATACGGACAAGCCCTCGGGTGGACTCCGTTCAAACCAAAGGAACTGGTAATGCTGAATAATTCTTATGAGACTAGCCCCGTAAAGCTGAAACGGGCAACCAAAGCTGAAATGATTGAACGAGCCAATTTTGTGGCTGACTTCACTCGTGAATTTGCACCTGTAACGGTGCGACAGGTTTTTTACGCCGCAACGGTAAATAACATTATTGAAAAGACTGACGACGGGCCCTTTACTATAGTTCCTATTGGTCAGGGCGCTCTGGGGAGGCCCTTCCCCATACTGGTAGAACTTAGAGCATATAACATTCTGTGATCGATGTGAATCCCTAGACCGCAATGAAACATGCTCAGTGCAGCCTGCCCCTGCTTCAATCGAAACAGTCAAGTTCGCCGATACGGCCAGTAATCAGGGTTAGTATGTTTACTGTTCCTGTATCCCAATCTTTGGTTAGGCTCATGTACGGTATCCCTTGGGGGTGGGGTGGCACATGCAGGGGGGCAGACTGTAGACCAAATTACTGACCATTCTGCGCCCTCTTGCAATGAACCCAGCGCTGCTGTTACCAATAAAACATGGATGTTAGCTGAGCGCTGACGGATGCAACAGGAGCCAAACTCCTCCTCGGTCCGCCATGTATGCCAATTTAGTAGCTGATTAAATTTATATTTAAAATAAGATAAAATCTCCACCCACAACGCTACCCACAATGAAACATCAGATCAAAACAGAGTTAATCAGGGGTTACTGCGCCTAATCGCTACAGTTGAGCCGCAGGACCACGGACCGGGGGCCCTTATCATAGGGCCCCGCGTCTCGGACCACGGGCCTTTAGTATTAGTCTTCTAAATTCATTCGGGGGCAGTTTTGTTTGGTAACACCACCTTTACTCACGCCTCAATTTCAAGCTGAACCGCGCCTCTACTCTCGTTGAGCAGCGTCAATTATTGAGTATATAGATTCAGGCCGCACTAACAATTCGATGCGAGTTCTCGTTCGCCTGCTAACACCCTGGCGGCACTAAGGCTCTATAGGCGAGCAATGGTGCCCAACCTTGTAGTTCGATAATTTGGCCTAACATCGTTTCTGTCAAAGTCGCTCTGATTTGTTCGGCGCTAGCTTCGTCAAACAGATTATTCACTTCGGTTGGGTCTGATTGCAAATTATAAAATTCACCCCAGTTTTCACCCTGCCTGATCGACATGCGGTGACGATCAGTCACCACGGTTCGAACCCTTTGGAGTTTGTTAAAGCCAGTCATCAGCCGTTGACTGTCTTCTTCAACAATTATCGCGTCGACTGGAACCAGAAGCAAAAAGATCGCGCCCTTTCGGTCCGTTAAAGGCTGAATTCCAGCCCGCACAAGAATCCTGGCAAAGATATCTATTGAAAATAAAAAATAAAACTTCAAGTCAGGCAGACATGTAGGGATGATACCTCACGGAACCTCAGCCTTGGAGCAATGACCGCAGGACTGGTTAACCCAAGTTTTGGAAACCGCTGGAATAACCTTTGGAACGCGATTTGTGCTTCAACTCGAGCCAAAGCATTGCCGGCGCAAATATGGACTCCCAAACCAAAGGATAAATGCCTGTTTGGACGCCGCGAGATGTCAAAACGATCTGGGTTTGGAAACTGGGACGGATCACGATTGGCGGCATTGATCATCATATGGACAGTAGTATCTGCTGGTATAGTGACGCCCGACAATATCTGATCTGATTTTGCCTGACGGTTGTTAATCTGGATTGGTGCCTGATAGCGCAGTACCTCTTCCACCATCGGCTCAATAAGATCTGGGCTTTTGGAGAGAAGATCAATTTGATCAGGGTTAAGCAGCATTTCATGGATACCATGGCTGATCATATTAGTGGATGTTTCGTGCCCCGCATTGAGCATGAAAATACATTGATGCAACAATTCAACTTCTGTGAGACGTTTACCATCTGCTTCCGCATCCGCTAAAATGGTTAGAACCTCTGTGTCATGTGCGTCATGAGGATGCGCACGCTTATATGCAATGAGATCACGTAAATATTGTTTAAAATCGATAACAGCTTGATTTCCATCATCAAGCTGTTTTGGAACTAATGTTGGCTCTAGTGCGGTAAGTATTGAGTTAGCCCATCCCCGAATTAATTCACGATCTTGGCGAGGAACGCCCAAAAGATCGCAAACTACTTCAATTGGAAGGCGGAATGAAAATTCTTCGACAACTTCCATCTTACCCTGATCTTCAAAGCGATCTAAATATTCATCTACCAAGCCAGTAATCCTAGGTACAAAGGCTGCCAATGCTTTTCGGGTGAAAGCAGATTGGAAAAGGTTGCGAATACGCGTGTGGTCTGGCGGATCGATAAAAACAATACTGTTTGTATGATGCTCGAAAAGGGGCGTATTTCCAAATTTTGTGTTGAACACAGACTGTTTGTCAGACGACCAAATCAAAGGGTCCCGATATGTTTGAACAATGTCGGCGTAACAGGTTAGAACAACTGTCCCATCACTATTTTTATGAACAGGCGAATGTGCTCGGAGTTCTGCTAGGACACGGTAAGGATCTGCAAGGTATTCCTCAGAGACATTTTGTAAATCAAACCTAACACTCATGATATTTAGATATCCAATTAAAGCATCGAATTTGGTAAATAAAGTATAATTGAAGGAATAAACACTAACAGTGCAAGACGAATAATATCAACAATCCAAAAAGGAGTTACCCCTTTGAAAATTGTTGCCGTTGATACATCCCCAATCACACCTTTAAGTACAAAAACATTCAAGCCAACAGGTGGAGTGATGAGGCTTATTTCTGTTACAACAACAACGATTATACCAAACCAAATTGGATCAAAACCCAAACTTGTAACCAAAGGAAAGAAGATTGGCACTGTTAACAAAAGCATGGACAAGCTTTCAAACACACACCCTAAAACAAGGTAAATAACTAAAATCATTAACATAACAAGCATAGGAGAAAGTTCAGCTGAAGATACTAAAAACCGCAAAGCTTCGGGCAGACCAGCCATATTAACAAAATTGGAAAATATCCACGCACCTATTAGCACAGCAAACAGTGCAGCAGTTGTCTGAACTGTCTCTATCAAAACCTGTAGCGTTTTTGAAAAATTGAGCTTGCCGCGAGACACTGCAATTAAAAATGCTCCCGCAGCGCCCATGCCTGCCGCTTCGGTTGGGGAAAAAGTAAGGTTGAGCGGCCAGATGTTAAGGACCCCATACAGCCCACCAATAACAATAAAAAATAATAGTAGAACAGCCCATACGCCACGCAACGCTTGAAGGCGGTCAACTAGGCTGCTGCGTTCTCCAGCTGGCCCAGCTTTGGGATTTCGGATAATCGTGTAGCGCACGGCAACTAGATACAAAACAACCCCAAGCAGTCCTGGTATTATCCCAGCAATAAACAATTTACCAATGCTTGTCTCAGTCAAAAGCCCATAAATAACCAGGATAACTGAGGGGGGGATCAGGATTCCTAAAGTTCCACCAGCAGCAATGGATGCAGTCGAGAGACTGTCATCATAATTGTATTTGCGCATTTGAGGCATTGCAACTTTTGACATAGTTGCTGCTGTCGCTAACGACGATCCGCAAATTGCAGAAAACCCAGCGCATGCCACAATGGTAGCCATTGCTAGCCCACCCCTTAGATGCCCTAGAAAGACGTAGGATACTTGATACAGCTCTTTCGATAGACCCCCTTTGTTCACAAAAAGCCCCATGAGTATGAAGAGTGGTACAACGGAAAGTCCATAATCTTGTGATGTGTCAATGATTATTCTACCGACCATAGAGATTGATGCCCTAACTCCACGAATATCAGCGTAACCGGCAAAGCCAACCAGCCCCATCGCAAGGGCAATCGGCATACGCAAGAAAACTAAAAAAAGAACTACACCGAGTCCAACGATAGAGATGAGCATCAGACCGGACCTTTTACTGCGGATAAAATTAACAAAATTGCGCGAGCTAAGAACGTGAGGGCAGTTAGAAAAGTAAATACGGCAATAAACCAGCCGATATAATGCTGTGGGAGATTGAGATACTCTGTTACGTCGCCGAAACCTCTGGCGCGTTCAGCCAATTCCCAAACACGTTTAGCAGGCCAAATCAGGATAACCCCACAGGTCATATCAATTGCGATGTCACGAATTATGGCAAGCCTGCGAGAAAACAATGGGTCTAATAGGTCGACGACAATATTGTTTCCTTTCCAGCTTATAATAGGCAGCGACGAGAAAACAATAATCGCAATAAGCAACCGAGTAAGTTCGGTGGCTGATTCAATAGGATTACCAAATAAGCTGCGTAGTATGACGTCAGCAAAAGTCATAGTCATGAGTATGAAAAGGGCACTTGCAGCAAGCCATGTCGGCAGAACAGCTATATAGCGCCAAAACCCAGTCTGCCTAAAAGACATGTCCCAGGCGGCCTCTGACGATGGTTTTCTAACTTCTAGCTTATTCATTTTAATGCATCCAATTTGTGTGATAAGGCCCAATAGTGGGCCTTATCAAGTAAGCCTTCATTAGATTGAAGATGCCGCCATATTATTCAGCTGCCATTTGCTCTTTAATAAATGCGTGAGCTGCAGTTGCATCAACACCTTTTGCACTCACTTCTGCAATGACTTTTGTAATTAAAGGGCCAGTCATTGCTTGCCATTTAGTTGCATCCGCAGCCGAAGCTTCGGTCAAGTTATTGTCCGAATTTTCGTTTAGCGCTGCCATACCCGCTGTGTCGATCTTATCCCAAGCTTTACCGGCTGCGCGCGACAAGTTTTCTCCAAACACTTTGCTCAGAGCCATGCGGTCCACATCAGACAAATTGTCGAAGGTATCTTGGTTCATAATAACAGCGAAAGATCCACGATAAAAACCACCAGGAACTTGGTATGTATTCTTGGCTACTTCAAATAGTTTAAAGCTTTTTTTCGCCTCCATGGGCATCATAACTCCGTCAGCTGAGTTTGAAGCTAATGTTTCATAAACTTTTGGAGCAGGAACCCGGATACCTGTTGCGCCCAGTGCTGCACCAACATCGCCGGATACCCCTCCCCCGAGCCGCAGTTTCATGCCAGCTATGTCTTCCAAAGAAGATATTTGCGCATTGGAATGTAAAGCCCCTGGGCCATGGGTCATCATCGCCAATACTTTGACGCCCTTATGTTCGCCTAACCCAGCAAAGAATTTATCGTAGGCGCGCCAACTTGCAACTGAAGCTGCTTCTGCATTGCCTTGGTAACCTGGCAGTTCGATCATTTTTGTTGATACAAAACGGCCTGGAGAGTAACCGTGGAAAATCCATGTAATATCTGCTGCACCATCAAGAATTAGATCAAATTGTGCGGGTGGAGAACCCAGCCCATACTTAATTTCGGCACTCACGCGGCCATTTGTTGCATCCTCCATTGCCTTGGTCAATTCTGGAAACATTATCGCATTCATGCCATGGGTGGGTGGTGCCCAAGATGAAATTGTGAGGGTGGTGTCGGCGGCATACGCGGCAATAGATGCTACAGAAAATGCGGCGGCGGCAATGCCCGTTTTAATTAAATGGCTCATTGTGTATCTTCTCCCTTTTGTTTGAGGTTTGTGTAAAAAGTTTAGCTATTTGCTTTGACCACGGAATTGCCATTTGTGAAATTGACCACCTGGCGGACAAATGACAGCATTATGATTGGTTATTTTGCAATCTCTCTTCAAAGTATTCCAGCAGAAATTTCAATAGCAGTTTGTTGCAATGCAGCTGCATACCTTTCGACGGCTCGCTCCATTTCCATTGCTTTAGTAACCCAGATAATTGACAGGCAGCCGATAGCACGTTCATCAGAAATAATTGGTACTGAAAGGCTAGAAGTTTTAGGCCTAAACGTTTGCGGCCCACGAGTAGCAAATCCTTGTTTTAAATAAATATTAAGATTATTTTCGAGCCACTCCTCCTGTAAAAATGGCAAATCTTCCACAACATTTTCTGCTCGGAGCAAATCAATTATTATTTCACGCTCCCGTCCCGCACAGACTGACAGATACGCTCGTCCAGATGAAGAGCGTAGCATAGGTAAGGAATAGCCAATCATGCCTGGGTCAACCGATAGTGGACTACGGCTATGAGTGGATTCTTGAATTATCATATGCGCGTCTGCATAAGTGGAAAGATCAACTGGCCATGCGTGCGCATCAGTAAATTTAACCAAACTTGGGGCGGCTACTTGGCAAAGCTGCGAACGTGTCGATGAGCTGTCCCCTAAGGTGGCCGCCAGCGGCGATAAACGCACACGAGAGTCGCTTCCAGAATAAAGAACATAACCGTCTTCTTCCAGTGTATTGAGTAGGCGATAAACTGTCGTACGAGGCAACCCTAATTCAAGGGCTATCTCACCGACGCGGGCTGCGCCCACTCTGTTTAATAACCGCATAATATTTAGCCCACGTGAAAGTGCCCGCACGTTATCAGGACCTGACGACATTTAACCTGCCCAATCTCAGGCGAAACGAGATGTTCACCTAGGCTTTTAGTTTCATCCCGCAACTATGGTTTGGTCAATAGCACCAAAAATACTTTTTCCTTCACTGTTGAGCATTTCAAATCTAATGGTGTCCCCTGGATTCATGAATCGAGTGGTAGCCTTGCCATTCTGTATGGTCTCAATCATACGCTTTTCCGCCAAGCAGTTGGAACCCACTTCTTCGTTATTTTCATTACTAACCGTCCCCGAACCAATTATGGTACCGGCTGCCAGATTTCTGGTACGGGCTGCATGTGCTATTAAATCTGTGAACTCAAAGCTAAGGTCTTTGCCGGCATCTACTATCCCGAACTGATTGCCATTATAAGTCGTTATTAATGGTAAGTTAATGCGGCCGCCGGTCCATGCTGCACCCAGCTCGTCGGGTGTAACGCAAACGGGTGAAAAGGCGCTGGCAGGTTTTGATTGAAAAAAGCCAAAACCTTTTACTAATTCTGGGCGCATAATATTGCGCAGGCTGATATCATTACATAACATAATCAGCTTTATATGCGACTTGGCTTGCTCGGGAGAGCAACCCATGGGTACATCATCTGTAATAACGGCTATTTCACCCTCAAAATCTAGGCCCCAGTCTTTCTCAACACACGGTATGGGATCAACTGGACCAAGAAACCCGTCGCTGCCTCCTTGATAAAGCATTGGGTCTGTCTCAGAGTTTTCAGGCATCTCAGCACCGCGGGCTTTGCGTACCAGCCGCATGTGGCTTAAATAAGCACTGCCGTCAGCCCATTGAAATGCGCGTGGTAAGGGAGAAGCCAAAGCTCTGGGGTCATATGGGATAGTTTCGACCTCAAAAGCCTCCATTTTATCATTAAGAGCCCGCAGCAAAGGCTCAGTGACCCTCCAGTCTTCGATAGCATCACGAACGCTTTTAACAACAGATGTTGCTAGAACCATGCGTGACAAATCTCGGGATACTACAACTGGCGTGCCATCACGGCCACCAATCTTCAAGGACGCAAGCTTCATAGTAAGGGTTCTCTTTCTTTTGTTAACTAGATTGGTGAAGGTAGGCCATTGACCGCCATATCTACAATATCATTTTCAGAAATAGCGCTCCCCGCAATATATCTGTCAGGGCGTACTAATATTGCGTTTGTATTGAAACTATCCAAGGCTATGGCTAAATCGGGGTGCTCTTCAGCATCTAAAACGGGGACTGCCGGAGAAATCTCCTTATCCAGTGGATGGCGCAGAATTAAAACAGGACAGTAACCAACTTTATCATCCAACCGCCGCCCGTCCCGAAGTATTGGTTGGCCAAACAAGTGACCGCAGTGTGATCTATTGCCGCCAATCAATTTACCAAGGTCACTAACACCAAGTGGTGGCGTAATTGATGAAATACGTGCAGTGCCATCTGCGTTGTTTTCGGCCTGCGCTAGAGCAGTCCGACTATCAATTGTGTTAATCAGACCACCAAGCCGTATCGCCATTTCGATAAATGTGCGCACATGGGGGGAGCGTTCCTGCTGATAGCTATCTAAAATATCCTCATTTGCTGCCCCCTTAATACAGAGCGCCAGCTTCCACGCTAGGTTAGCAGCATCACGGATACCTGCACACATACCTTGCCCCATAAACGGAGGGGTCAGGTGGGCCGCATCACCCGCTATTAGTAAGCGATCCTTAAGCCAATTATTTGCAACGACAGATTGGAAGGTATACACAGCGGTCCGTTCCAATTCAGCGTCCTCGGCATTAATCCAAGGCGCGAGGAACTTCCAAATTGTGTTACTGCGGGTAACCTCCTCATGAGTTTCTCCGTCTAGCAAAGTGATTTCCCACCTCCGCCGTTTGGCTGGGTTGCGACAGTAAGTCATTGGACGCACAGGATCACAGAATTGAATAGAATAATCGCCTAAATCAGGTCGCTCCCTTTTTAATAGCAAGTCCACAACAAGCCACCGCTCATTAAACCCCAAATCATCCACATCAGATCCAATAGAGCTTCTTACTAAAGAGTTAGCACCATCACATCCCACTAAATATTTAGCACTCAGTGAATGCTCATGCCCATCGCTGATATTGCGGCAAATGAATTTTACATTTTTAGTATACTGCTCAATGTTTACAACTTCGGTCCCATTCAGAACTACTGCATTAGGGTAACCAGAAAGCTTAGCGCGCAATAGTTGTTCCAAATCTGGCTGGTGTAAGCGGTAACTGGCGTGCCATCCTTGAAGGCCTATTTCTTGTGGACGTGGCCACTCTAAGATCACGGATTTTTTTTGATCTACGAAACGCATGCCTGGATTTATCCGGACCTTTTTACTAAGTGGATTCGCGACACCAACCGTTTGAAAAATTCGCATAGTTTCATCATCAAAATGTACCGCCCGTGGCAAGTGATACATCACTTCATTCCGCTCAATGACAACTACACTTAGGTTACACTGTGCAAGCAAATTTGCTAGAGTTGCACCAGTCGGCCCATAACCAACAATGGCGACATCAAAAAGCTGAGTAATGGCCTCATTCATCTCTCACGTCCACGTAGTTCATAAAGCCACGGGCAATCCACCATTGGTGGCGCACGCAATCCACCCGCAGCAGCCTTCAATCGCATATCAACAAAAGCCCTTCGCTCGTCTTCTGGCAAATAAAGTCTATCATGACCCCAGAAACTAGGGCCCACTGTGGTTTCATGAGGCTCCCAAGTCACAGGATCTATCAACCTTCCGCCCCAACCGCTTTCAACAAAAAAACCTGACGGCGTATTGGCGTAAAAACTAGTTATATGGTCATTTGTATGACGACCCAGCGTGTAAGCGATGCCATCTTTTTGTTGACTTGCCAGGTCATAACCTTGCCCCATATCATCGAGGTTTTCATACTCCACCATGAAGTGGTGAAACCCGGAATTACCTGAGCCAACTATAGCAAAACTGTGATGCCGACCATTGACGTGAAAAAAGTAAAGAGGTATCGGATCAAGTCCATAATCACTGACGGCAAAACCTAATATATCGCAATAGAACGGCAAAAGAGCTGTTGCGTCTGGAACATGTAAAACTGCGTGCCCCATCCCTAATGGGCCTGTTTTGAAACCGTCAATTGGACGTCCAGGAATGAAAGGTTCCTCTGCTTTTTGAGGGTTCCAAACTAGTTCAATTCGATTTCCGGCAGGATCACTGCACACAATTAAGTCTTCTACAAAGCGACGGTCAGCTAGCTCACTCCCCCCCTCTGTTACTTTATGTCCCGCATCATCTAATTTGGCAGCAAAATATTGGAGGTCAGATTTTTTTGATACTTCCCATCCGATAAAAGCCAACGTTTCACCAGGCTCATCAGATACAACCAAACGTTGTACTAGATCATCCATGCGAAAAGAAAGCTGGCGTCCACCATGGTCAGCAAGATGCATGGCAAGAACCTTACCAGCAAAATATTTCCAATCATCCACTTTGTTAGACCTAACTCCAAGATAGCCCAAAGATTTAATCGGCATTTTTGTTACCTTCCCTGATCTCGGCTTAAATTACGCAGCAAAGAATATTCTTAGAACCGGTTCTCCACTTAACGTCCATCAGGCGGACAACTCTCGCTTTTTGTGGGCAACTCCAATCGTAAAGCCTCCCCTCCATGACATCGTTTCATTTGCGCCCTGGCGTCCCATCAAAGTGTTTTTTGAGGGTGCTCCAACAGTCTGCATAGTTTTCTTGCAGCGGGGCCTCGGTGGCTGCAAAGGTTGTCAGATGCTGCGGAAAGCGCGTTTCAAACATAAAGGACATCGTATTCTTCAGCTTCTCGGCTTTGAGATCGCTATTGGATGCGCCTTCGAACGCATCCCGATCCGGCCCATGCGGCAGCATCATATTATGCAGGCTTATTCCGCCGGGCACAAAACCCTCTGGCTTGGCATCATAAACGCCGTAAATGTTGCCCATAAGCTCCGACATGATGTTCTTGTGATACCATGGCGGGCGGAAGGTATCTTCAGCAACCATCCAACGCTCCCGAAACAGAACAAAATCNATATTGGCAGTTCCTGGACTGCCAGATGGTGCGGTGAGCACGGTGAAAATTGAGGGGTCNGGGTGGTCAAATAACACNGCTCCCACGGGGCAATAGTTGCGCAAATCATATTTGTANGGGGCGTAGTTGCCGTGCCATGCNACCACATCCAATGGGCTTTGGGAAATCTCGGTCACNTNAAATTGCCCGCACCATTTGATCGTAACGGTTGAAGGGACCTCGTGATCTTCAAACGCAGCTATTGGCGCTTTGAAATCCCGTGGATTTGCAAGGCAATTCGCCCCAATAGGGCCGCGTGCAGGCAGCTCGAATTTCTCACCATAGTTTTCGCACACAAAACCCCGCGCTGGCCCGTCCATTAATTCAACGCGGTAAAGCAGGCCCCTCGGTATGATGGCAATTTCCTTGGGTTCTAGATCAATAATCCCAAGTTCCGTATGGAACCGTATCCGACCTTGCTGGGGGACCACCAACAGTTCGCTGTCGGCAGAATAAAAATAATCGTCTACCATGCTTTCTGTTACAAGATAGACATGTGTTGCCATGCCTATTTGCGTATTTACGTCACCGGCCGTTGTCATCGTGCGCATGCCGGTCACCCAATTCAGAGGCGTGTCTGACACCGCGATCGGGCCCCAGCGATATTGACCCAAACTGATGACATCGTGATTGATGCAGGGCGCAGTTTTCCAATAGGGCATTTCGACCTTTGTATATCGGGTTGAGTGTTTAACTGATGGGCGAATGCGGTAACACCATGTGCGTTCGGGTGGATGTTTCGTAAATGCGGTCCCGGACAACTGTTCTGCATAGAGGCCATAATCACATTTTTGCGGGCTGTTGCGACCTTGAGGCAAAGCCCCTTCCAGGGCCTCCGTCTCATGAGCGTTCCCAAAACCAGACATGTAGCCAGGGGAAATGCTATTGGATTTGGCTTGTTGCAGGATTTTGTGGCGGTCATAGGTCGTCATAACGGATCTCCAAAGCCAGTAGAGGGCCTAAATGCATAAAATCAAATCATCCAGTTTTTACAAGACGGATGCTAAGAAAACCGGATCTCACTCGATATATTTAATTACAAATGCACCGGTGGTTTTGTAATGTTCACATAAGAGCTGATTGGCCTTATTAAAATCGCCTTCAATGACAGCATCTACAATACATTGATGTTCATCCCTCACCATTCTGGCTTCATACGCGAACGCACGGGACGCAATATACCTATAGCGAATGTTCAAATCATACAGTTGGCTACAAAATCCGAGCAAAACAGGAGAATTACAGTTGCCAATAAGCTTGAGATGAAACGCTTTGTGCAAGATTTCAAAATTCTTTTTTGGATCAACCTCTGCTCGGATCATGCGGTGATGCGACAACACAACCTCTTCGATCCACGCGTCGGAAGTGTTCTCGATACTTTGACGCAGTGCGATGCTCTCGAGTTGACAACGTAATTCTAATATTTCTTGGAAATTCTCGATACTTGTCTCGGCGGCTCTAAATCCCCGTTGATCTTGACGCACAACCAATTGGTCTGAAGTCAGGAGGCTGAGCGCCTCACGAATAGGCGCCGCCCCCATGCCCAGGATTTTCCTAAGGTTGTCAATTTTGAGCTTTTCGCCAGGGGCCAGCTCACCGGTCAGAATAAGATCTCGCAGCGTCGAATAGGCGCCCTGTGTTGCGGAACTTTCCATTGCGGAAGAGGTTGACCCAATACTCATTCTGTTTCCTTAACCCGCCTGCACCGATGACACGATATTAACGAATTCTTCATTGGACAAGACATCACGTTTTGCGATCCCCGTTGCTTTAACCTCATCCAAAATTTTTGCAATCTTTTCATCGTCGAGTTCACCCAAGCCAAGCTCGCCCATTTTATAAATAATGGAGGCTTTGCCAGATTTTTTACCCAATACCACCTCACCTATTTTTCCAGTAAGTGAGGGATGGGTGGCGAACATGACCAACGGGTCATTCATAACATAGTTAATACCGATGCCAGATTCGCGGATAAAGTTGCCATGACCAAGAACCGGTTTGTTTCTTGCGATTGGAATATTGCTTTTTGCTGCAATCATTTCTGCGAGCTCAGGGATTTTATCCAGTCGGTAGTTCGTATCGTAACCGTATAGCAGATGCAGCCCCATCATGAGTTCCTCCAAGGCTGCATTGCCGGTTCTCTCTCCCAGGCCATTCGCGCAGCTATGAACGCACACGGCCCCGGCCGTTACAGCGGCAAGTTCTGTGGCAACACCCATCCCAAAATCGTTATGGGTATGAATCTCGATTGGAAGTCCAGTCATATCATTAACCCACCGCACCATATGTTTGATGGCTTCTGGAGTGGCACAGCCCATTGTGTCTACGATCCCAATTGAATCAGGAGGCGCATTGTCCATGATGTAGCCACATAAGTTGGTCAAATCTTCCTTGCGGGCGCGCGTGGTGTCATACGGAAAAAATAAAGCATGCAATCCGTTTTCACGCGCGTAATTTATAATCGGAGCCGTCTTTTCAGCAACATCTCGCCATGTCCAGCCAAATTGCGTTACCAATTTTGGGTATCCAATTGGCACTTCGATCACAACGCCGTCTGCACCGCATTCTAGTGCCAGATCGATATCTTTTTTTATCGCACGCGCGAAAGTAAAAATTTTGGAGTTTAGGCCCAGTTTTGAAATTTCAGTTATCGCCTTTTGGTCATCTAACGAAACGGCTGGCATGCCCGCTTCAATTCGATCTACACCCAATTCATTGAGCTTAGTGGCAATTTCGATTTTATCGTCAACTGAAAAAACGACACCTGGTGTTTGCTCTCCGTCGCGCAACGTCGCGTCATGGATCTCCACTTTTTCAGGTAGATTCAATCCATCGCGCACAGTGGACTCAAAATTATATGGGCTGACCCACCACTTGTCATTCTCTAGATGTGTCTCACGCATTATGTGTCCTCTCGTTCAGGCGTTATTGTATTTTCAGCAACTAGAACAAAATCGAAATCCACCTTGAAATAAGGCAGTGTGACCTTGTCGCCAACTTCTAAATCCTTGGGCAGTGCGCTCAGATCGGAATGTTCTACATAGTCCATGATCAAGTCTTCGCGCACGCCGAACACGGCATCAGCGTCCAAATACGGGTCTTCATTTGCAAAGACTTCCGTCACCAAGGATTTGTATCCAGTTTTCTGGACGATGAAATGTAGATGTGATGGCCGCCAAGGGGTGCGGCCCGTTGCACGAAAAAGCTCGCCGACTGGGCCATCGTCGGGCACCATATAGGGAGCCGGTTTAACCGTGGTAAACGCGTACCGCCCTTCCAAATTACTNTGCATCGAACAACAAAGATTAAAATCANTTTGCGCCCCATCTTGNCTGTAATAGAGGCCATTTTCTGCAGTTTGCCACAATTCTATCGTTGCGCCGCTTATCGCATTGCCATCGGTGTCTTTGACAAAACCTTCTACGACCACAGTGGCGCCTTCNTTGNNTTTTTTCAAATCCGCTCCCACTGGCAAAAGTGGCGCACCGACAGAATGAAAGGGNCCAAGGACACTGGATGACGTCCCCTCGTGTTGCGATCCAATCATATCGACCAAAGAGGATAGGCCCGTGACATCTGAGATCAGTACAAATTCATTGCGTTCATCATTCGAAATTTTGCCCGCATCGGTCAGGAATTTGAGGCCGCGCGCCCATTCTGCATGTGTGAGCTGGGTTTCTTTGGCAAATGCGTGCAGGTGCTCCACCATTTTTTGCAATACAAACATGGTGCGTGTGTCGGTGTCATCACTGCAATAATCCACAAACGCCTGTGTGATTGTATCGATGGAAACATTCTTCATTGGATGAGCTCCGATTGGTTAGAGTAAGACCGTGGACAAGATTGGGAACTTTATCAGAAAGATAAGTATGACAAGCATAATTACAGCAAATGGAAATGAACCCAAGAACACGTCTTTCAAAGTTATATCTGGATTTAAATTATTGCTATTTTATATGATTGTCCAATAAAATCGATTTTATGATTTATTTGAGAGTAAATAGCATTATAATAGGCTGAGAGATAGGGAGCTTTAGAGATGCCAGCCTGGAATGACTACAAAGATGAAGCTAGAAACCGCGGCGCACTTGCCATGGAATTATTCGTCGTGACGACCAAACCTTGTGGCGATATGGAGCTCGTCAAGAAAACATTACCCGATCACCTGAAATATCAACAGCAATTGGAAGCTGGTGGCGCATTGGTAATGGCGGGTCCAGTCTCCGACGCAAGTGGCGAGCAAATGAATGCTGAGGGTATGATAATTTATCGCGCAGAGAATTTAGCAGCCGCCCGTGTTTTGGCAGATGCAGATCCCATGCACGCGGTCGGCGCGCGTAGATATGAGATCCGAAAATGGTTGGTAAATGAGGGTAAATTTAACTTCTCTATCGCTTTGTCCACACAGGCGGTCGATCTGGCATAACATCGATCACCGTTGCAAATTTAATCAATCGTGCGCTGTTTGCTTCAAAGGCCCAAAACTGCTGGGTCAGTCAGCTGGATCATACAGTGCCGCCATGAGATAATTAAAACACCTATGCAATTGCGCGGAGGTCTGTGCGCTTGCGGCGACATAAAAGTCAGGACGAATGATCACATATTGAACTGCGAGTTCGGCCATCCAATTTTTATAAAAGCCCTCTATGTCGTCGATATCAAATCCAGCTCCTGCGGGACCAACCGACAAGATGCGGCCGTCCAGATTTCTAAATAACTCAATCTGTGGATCGCTCAACAGCGTTTTGGTGTCTGTGTTGGCACATAGAATAAACCAGCCTTGTCCGACGACCTGATCAAATCGACCTTGTTTGCCACGATAGCCTACGCATCCTTGTGCCGAAATTTCACCAGAGCCGGGGGTGTTCTCGCACCACAGTCCAGGACCAAGTTTGACATGATCACCCGTTATTGGGGCATAATCTCGAGCGATCAAATCCGCGATCATTTCTTTATCTCTTTGATCGGCCTGTTCGGGATCGGTTATGCAAATTATGTCGCCAAGTTGCTGGCTAAAGTCGATATAATGCTTAGCATGTGGTTTTCGCTCACTCTCATAGCTATCTAATGCAGCATCGGATAAGTGGCCTTGCAAAATTCCGTTCAACCGCCACCCCAGCGCCACTGCATCGCGCAAGCCTGCGCACATACCTTCTCCGGCGAAGGGCGGCATTAAATGAGCCGCATCTCCCGCAATCATTGACCGACCGAAGCGCCACTGCTCTGCCCAACGCGCTTGAAATCTGTAAACCGCACTACGTTCTAACTCTGCATTCTCGCGCGTCAGCCCCCAAGGCTTCAACAGCTCCCACGCCGCTTCAGGCTTTGCAATTTCATTTGGATCTTCGTCAGGCAACACCATGAACTCCCAACGACGACGCCCAGGGCCTCCCGGAACAAGCGTTGTGGGACGTTTGGGATCACAGAGTTGCCACTGTGCAGGCGACATTTTGTAGTCAGCATGCGGGATCATATCGAGTATCAACCAATCGAAGAAATACCCACGATCCATAATGGGGCTGCCAAGGGCCTCTCTGACAAAACTATTGGCCCCATCTGCACCAACCAAATATTGCGACCTCAGAGTGCATCGAT
>JGI20154J14316_10002283_pt1 | contig 16308 bp, 10 predicted proteins | sample COG_04_FD_14316 | JGI IMG/M metagenome (IMG submission 14316) | reverse complement strand
AAGTAATTAAAATGAATTTTGCCTATAATGAATATACAGATTTTGTACTTTTATATATTTCTAAATATCTATTACCATTGCTTAGTCTTTCATATATTAAATTACATCCATATAAATGTGCTAATAATTTTAAATTTGGATCATCTGTATAAATAACATTATTATTACTTTTAGAATCTTTAATTAATAATAGATATTGTGATAAATATATATTAAATGATTTTAATACATTTAATTTTATTTTCTCGGTATTATAATTAATATATATATTATCATTATTTTTTTTATAGGTAGTATCGTATTTGGATGTTTGTAATGACTTTTTGTTATAATTATTAATAATTGTAATATTAGAAAATATTGGTGTTAAAATATGATTATGATAGTTATCTAAATCAACTAATTTATTTTTTGATAATTTTATATGTATATCTTTATTTAATTCAATATTATTATAAAATAAATTATTATTTTTACACAAAGAAAATACGGTTTCATATTTATATGAGGAAAATAGTAATGGTAAAGTTTCTATAAATAAAAGGGAATTATTCAAATTTCCACATTGTTCTACAAATGTATTGTCACATCCTGAATAACACGCTATAGGTATATAACTTTTTTTATTAAATTTTATCATTAAAGGACTAAAAATTTCAAATATCAACTTCACAATTTCATCTATATTCTCACTAATTTTTATGTAATTTATTGATTTTATTTCGAATGACCACCAATATGATGAATTAATGAATATATTATATATTTTATCTTCATAGTTAGGTGTTATAAAATATATATTATTTTCATTTTTGTATAAAATATTATGTAATTGGAATATTTTAATCATCATAGACATATCATTTTTAAGATCAGAATCTAAATTGTTAATAAAAGTATCAATTACAAATTGTATAGAAAACGGTTTTTTATTTTCATTATTTAATTTACAAAATTTACTAATTAGAATAGATAAAATAATTGTTTGATATTGTATATTTATTTTAGATGATTTGATATTACCATTTATAAATTCAATTAATTCTTTATCACCTCCTATTAAATTAGATATTAGTAAATTATTTGGTAAATCATAATTTATTTTATAAATATTTTTCTTATTTTTTTTTTTTAGTTTATTTTGATATGAATAAATTAAGTTATCTAATGAATTATAAATAAAGTTATAACCTGATAAATAGCGATAATATTTTAGACATTTGCTTTTTTCTAATCCATGTAATTTATTTTCTAAAAAAGGATATGTTATTTTTCTAATTGTTAATGCATAAAATAATCCTATTAATAATTCTTGACTTAATATTAATTTTGGTTCATTAGTAATAATATTATTAATAATATTATTTAAATCTAAATCTAATTTTTTATCATATTCTAATATTTTTGTTACTGAAAACATATTAGATAAATATTCAAACATACTAATCGAATTACTATCATATTTTAATATTATTAATTTTTGCTTATCTAAATTAGGATGATATTTAAAAATATCATTTATATTTTTAAGTGAATATAAACCATATTTTGGTTTAATAACATTATAAATAGAATAATCAGAATTATTAAAAAAATTATTAAATGTTCTAAATTCGGGGAAAAAAGATAATATTTTTAAATACCAATTTGGTAATAATTTAGTATTAGATAACAAACAATTATCCATTATATATAATATATATAATTAATAATATTATCATATAGATTTATTGATATCTTCATTTATTATAAAAAAATAATATCATTTTTTTATAATAAATTAAAATATTATATTATATTAATGGAAAAAAATAATAATAAACATATTGTAACTCTATCTAAAAATATTGACCATGATAATATACATTATACATATAATAATAGAGCATATAATGGTGGGGAAGCATTAGAAAATTATGCATCAAAATCAATAAAATCAAATGAAAATATAAGGAGGCATTTAAAAAATAATAATAATCATGGAGGTGAGTTTTTTGAGAGTGGGGAAGAAATTAATTTAAATATTACAAAAGAATGTTCTACAAATTTAAATAAATATATTTCAGGAGTAGAAAAGTCAGAAGGAGTACTTACTCCTTCAAGATTTAAAAATAATTGTAAATGCGGAAAAGAGTTTTTAGATAATGGTAAAGAAATAGAAGTAAGTATTACAAGAAAATATAATTGGAGTTCTCGGTATTATTAAAATTGATTTTTTGTTAAATTTAATATTTAAACATTAGATAATATAAATTTTTAATGTTCTTAATTGATAAATATAATATTAAAAATCCATGGGATGTAATATATAATATTGAAATATATAAAAGATTATTAAAGTTAAAATCTTTAAGTTCATGGTATACAGATTTAATAGAACCAGATGATAAATTTAATAATTTACCAAATTTATTAATACATGGTAAAGAAGGGTGTGGAAAAAAAAGTTTGGTTAAATTATTTTTAAGAAGAGTTTATGGTAAAAATTTAAAAAAGTTAAATGTTAAATATACAATAACTGGTTATGGTAGTAATAATATAGAAGTAGAAGTGTCTCAAAGTTTATATCATATAGAGATATTTCCAACAGGATCAGGATTAGATAAATATTTAGTTCAAGAAATTATTAAAGAATATGCGTCTAAAAATTTATTATTATTTTCTGGTGAAAGATCATTTAAAGTTGTATGGATACATAATATCGATGAATTGTCATATTATGCACAAACCGCATTAAGATGTACGATGGAAAAATTTAGTAAAACATGTAAATTTATTTTAACGAGTAAACAATTATCCAAAATAATAGAACCATTACGAAGTAGATGTTTTTCATTAAGAATACCATTACCAAAAGATAGAGATGTTATGAGAGTATTATTAAATATTTCAATTAAAGAGGAGAAATTTTTAGAATTAAAAGATTATAATAATATTATAATTAAATCTGAAAATAATATTAAATTAGCAATTCAGTATTTAGAAATGTCATTTTATGGTATTCCTTTGGATGTATCATGGAAAATATATTTATCCGAAATAATAAAAATATTAAATAAGATAATTAAAGGTACTATAAATCAAGATCATATTATAAGAATTAGAGAAATATTATACAAAATTTTTATAACAAATATAAATGGAACAACAATTATTAAAGAATTATTAAATCAGATGTTATTAAATTTAAAAGATCAAGATTTAAGATATGAAATAATAAATGTATGTACAAATTATGAAAATGCATTATCAAAAGGTAAACGAACAATTATTCATTTAGAAGCGTTTATATTTAATGTTGTTGAAATGTTAAATAATAAATATAGTAAAAAAAGTATTAATAATTAATATTTTTTTTTTGATTTTAAATATTAACTATTAAAGGGATAAACGATTATATTCTACAATAAAACAAAATCATATGAGTGAAATATATAACATATATTTTAAACAAGGTGACAGAAGTATATTGAAAAACATGACTTCGAATAACCATAATATATGGAAATATAATAATACATATTTCGGTGGTTCTACACGAGCATATGATTCTGTAGAAGTATATTGTAATGCATCTGAAGTTTTGGATAATATAATATATAAACCATTTGCAATTTCTATAGCAAGAAATGATAATTTTATATATACATATAATTTTACTGGACAAGAATTATCAGATGAAAAAACAAATAATTTGGATATATTTCCAAAACTGTGTCCGCAAATAACTCATAGAATTGAATCACTAAATGCAACTTTGATATTATCTATCCGTGATTTGTATAGATGGCCAAAACATCCTGGAGAAATATCAGGATGCACTTTAATATTTGATTAATAATAATATTTTTGCTAGATTCTGTGCAATCACTAAATATATTAAAAATATTATATTTTTAATATATTTTTAATATATTTTTAAGCGACGCCATTACAGAAGGACTGTAATGTCTAAATGGTTATAATATAATAATTTAATAATTATATTTTAATATAAATTATTCATCAAAATTAAAATGAAGATCATTTTCAACTAAAACTTCATTTACAACTTCTTTAAAATGACCAACTAATTTAATCTCAAAATTATCAAAAAATTTTTGTTTTTCTTCATCTTCTGTAAAACTATTAATTATTCGTTCATAATCATGTTTATTATCTTCTGGTATTAATACTTTTGTCACTCCTGCTTTTTTAGCACCATCTAATTTTGATTCTAATCCCCCGATTGGATGTACCTTACCATTTAAATCAATTTCGCCTGTCATAGCAATTGTATTTCTAATTTTAATGTTACATAATCTAGATAATATTGCACTCGTTATAGCAATACCCGCAGATGGTCCATCTTTAGGCATAGCCGCATCTGGACAATGAATATGTAAACCGAAAGTTCCAATATCATCCCATTCAGTTTTAATGTTTTTTTTAATTTCGTGAGGTAATAAATTCCATGCAACAGTTTTTGCACATCTCATTGATTCTTTCATAACATCTCCTTGATTACCTGTTAATTCTAGACTTAGTTTTGTGTCGGTAGGAGTTTTCATAACTTCTATTATTGTAATTCCACCAATTCCAGCAGAAGTAGCATATAATCCATTAACTAATCCAATTTGTGGATTTTTTGCAATTTTAGTAAATTGTACTTTAGTACGATCAGAAAATTGTTTTATCACAAATTCTTCTGTTACTTCAAACGGTAAATTTAAATCTTCTTCACCTAATACTTTTAATAAATTAATTTCTCTAACTATATCAAATAATCTTTCTTTTAATTTTCGAACACCTGCTTCATATGTATATGTATCTATTATATAATTAATAACATCATCGTTAAATATAAAATCATTTTTTTCATATCCAACTATTTTTAATATTTCTGGTAATAAATATTCTTTTGTTATAAAATTTTTTTCTTTCTTGGTTATTGATTTTACTTTAACTTCTGTAACTCTATCTTTTAATATTGGATCTATTAATGATGAATCGTTATAAGAAAATACTATTAATGCTTTTGATAAATCTAATTTAATACCAGAAAAGAATTTGTCAGTAAATTCATCATTTTGTGATGGATCTGTTAAATGTGTTAATATTCCAATTATTTCCTTACCATTTTCTGTTTTACTTATTTTATCTAATTCATCGATATATATTATTGGATTCATACATTTTGTTTCAATTATAATATCTACTATTCTACCCCATGTTGAACCCAAATATGTATAATTATGACCATCTAGATATGATCCATGACTTGCTCCTCCTAATGCGATAAAAGAGAATGGTCTACTTTCACCATTGTCGTCTAATAAACATTTAGAAAGTCCTTTTTTACATAAAGTAGTTTTACCTACACCAGGTGGACCTTGAAAACCAAATACATTACCTTCCATTTTGCCGTTAATCCATTGAGCAATTATACGTTCAATATGTTTTTTTGCGTCGTGTTGTCCATGAACACAAGTGTCTAATGTTTTTCTTACTGTTGCCATATATTCTTTTTTTGAATGTTTATATCTAGTCCATTCATTTAATAAATTCATTAATTGACTTTCTATTGTTTTCCATTTTCTATATTCTTCTAATAATTTTAAATTATTACATTTATCTTCATCTTTTTCATCTTTTTCATGTTCACATTCATATTCATTTGAGATATCAAATTTACGACTTTTAGTCAATTTAGGTGATTCTGGATATCCAGTAATATTATCTTTTAAATTTTCTAATTCTTTTTTTATATTATCACTTATTTCAACTTCTATTTTATTTAAAAAATCCTCATTATTATTATCATCATCACAATTATTGATTTTATCATTTAATAATTTTATTTTATCTAATTTATTTAAGGAAGTAGATGATTCACTTTTCATTAAAGGATATATATCATTATCTAATGACGCATAATTGGAGTCTTTCGCTATAAAATTATTAATATCTTTTAATTTATTTTCAATTTTAGATAATAATTCATCTAATTTATTTTCAGTTTCAAAATTATCATTGTTATAATAATCAAAAATTTCAGTTAATTTTATTTTAATTAAAACAATTGTTTCATCTATATCATTTATATTTTTAATAGATTCAGTACATTCATTCACCAAATTTTTTATATTTTTAGAAAATTCTTCTAAGAAAGATAATATTTTTTCTTTTTTGTAATTACCAAATGGTATTTTTAATAAACCGTCTAAATAATTTTGAGCTTTAACACTATCTTTATTAATATTTACTTCTTTTAATTTATCTAATGCTTTTGATTTTACATTATCTGGGACTTTCATTTGTATGATTCTATCTTCATATGATATATTATCCTCATTTAATGTTAATAATTGTTTTCTATAATCTTCTACATTTTTATGAGCAATTTTAAATTTCTTTTGAACAGACCAATGTAAACTCTTAAATATTGCATCTGCCATAAATTGTGGTTTTATACTATCCGAACTAGTAGTAATCATATCATATAATAAATATGCCAAATGTTTTGTTTCATTACTATCAAATATTAAAAATAATGTTAATATTTTTCTTTGATCTTGTAAATTACTCATTAAAAATTCTTTTACTAATGATGATAATAATTGACACTTCAAATTATTTAAATAATCATAATCTTTCTTTATTTTTCTAATTATTTTATCTACTGATAAAACTACAATATCTCTAGTATTCATCTGATTTATATAAGATTTCACAAATACAGAACTTATATCTAGACTTTTAATATTATCATTTATATGTTCTATCTTTTTTTTAAGATATATATCATTTTTATATATATTTAAAGGATCTTTAATAAAATAACCATTTATAATTAAAATATTATTATCACATGGAATTTCTATTATAGCTCCGTCTATTTTTTCTATTAATGATGCATTTATAATATCTATATTTTTAATATTAATTTTATCGGTATCTGATTCTTTAGTAGGTATTACAATTTTTGATCCTATTGGAATAAATACATTATCTAAAAATTTCAAGTACTTAAATGTAGATGTATCAAAAATATTAAAATTATCTTTTACTAAAATTTCGACAACTGTTAATAATTTTGATGTTCCACATTCACAAACTAACTTTACAACAGTTTCCTTAATACTATATAATTTAATTCGTAAATCTACTAAATCAAATTTACTTATATCTCTTAATTGTATATTTGATGGTAAACTATTAAATTCTATTAATATTATATCTACTTTCTCTAAAGTATTATTATATTTTTCCTGATTTATTAAACCTATATCATAATTATTTTGTATTCTATTAATAATATCCATTATTCTTTCACGAATTATGTCAATATCATTATTATAAATTTTTAGATTTTCAAAATGTAGTCTTAAACGATTTTGACATATAATTGTAGCTCTTAAAACTTTATTATTATTTAATGAATCCATTAATATTAATATTAATATATAATATTAATATTAATAAAAATTATAAACTTAATTATATTAATATAATATATATGTCTAATTACTTTTGGACAGCAAATGGTAATTATTTAAAAAAAAATATTATTGAAAAATTATCTAAAGGATTTATTGCAGATGATAAAGGTTTTTGTATTGATGAAACATGTCTTACAAAAGAAGATATGATTCTTATAAAAGAACAAGTATCATATTTTTCATTTTTTAATTCTACTATAAATAATAAAGATATATTAACAAATTTAGAAGTCAAAAGATATTTTACTGAAGTATTTAAAAAAATAGCAGATGCAAATAAACCAGATGCAAATAAACCAATACTTGAATATATATCAGATTATTTAGTTTATGGTTTAAATGATGAAATTACTAATGAAATAATTAATTTAAATGTTGAATATAGTAAATTAGATTTTTATGACTTTTATATTAAAAGTAAGAATTTAATTATAAATCAAGCAGAATTTAAAGAAGATGAAATTAAAAAAATATTAGAATCTAACAGATTAGATTTGAATGATAAAAGAGCTAGATATGTATTAGTAGAGGAAGATGTCACTGCAATAAATGCCTATTATTATATAACATCAATTGATGATTATACTTTTATTCTTTTAAAACCTAAATCTTTAAATTATACTTGGAAAATCTTAATATATTCTAATAATATTATAACTACAATAATTGAAGAGTTTACTACTAAATTTAATACTAAATATAATACAGAATTTACTAGAATCAGTAATATTAATTCTAATGATGAAATTACTAAAGTTCAATATAGGGAGTTAATTGATAATTATAAAATTATATCTTTATCACAAGGAAATAATACATTTGAAATATTTAAAGATAAAATTTTTTTAAAACAATATAACGAACCTCTAGATTTAAGCAGTATATTAACTTATGAATATTTTAATAATATGTTTTATGATCCCAATGTATTTATATTAAATACATTTACAGATGACAGAGTTGCAGAAATAAAAATTAGATTGGGAAACAGTGTACTTAATTTATCTAATAAATATTACATTTTAGATACAAAATCAGGTTATAATATTAATTTATTAAGAATTAAATATAATTCATTAGATAATTGGAAATGGCAGATATTATATCAAAATTTCCATAATATTACAAATAATTAATCATATTATTTAAGATATAATATTTCTTAAATAATATTTATAAAAATTGAATTATAATAATATAACAATATAACAATTTATTTATATATTATTAAATCATGTGTGGTATTTGGGCTTATCTACTCAATAATGATACAAAAATAAATGATGACATTGTTTATAAAAATTTTATGAACATAAAAGGTCGCGGACCTGATAACTTAAATTTATCTTATTATGATAAAAAATATATTATTGGATTTCATAGATTATCAATTATAGATAATTCAAGTAAAGGAAGTCAACCTTTCGAATATTATGATAATAATATTAAATATACATGTATATGTAATGGAGAAATTTATAATGCTGAATATATTAAAAATAATATAATAAATGATCTTGGATATAATTTTACATCTAATTCTGATTGTGAAGTTTTGATTCCTCTTTTTATGAAATATAAAGAAAATATGTTAGAATATCTTGATGGAGTATTTGCTATAATTATTATTAAAGAGAATGAAGATAATATAGAATATTTTATTGCTAGAGATAGATTTGGTATAAGACCTATATATTATGGTAAAGATCTACAAAATAATTATATATTTTCAAGTGAATTAAAAGGAATTAAAGACATTGCAATAACTGCAAAACAATTTAAACCTGGACATTATATTAAACTTAATAATAACACCAATACGTGCAGTGTATTGGATGATTCAATTTGTTATTATGACATTGAACAAAAAATAGCAAATTTACCAATATCTTACGATGTTGATACTATTTTGCAAACTATAAAAGATAAATTAATTAGTTCTGTTAAAAAAAGATTGATTGCAGATAGACCAGTATGTGCTTTATTATCAGGGGGGTTAGATAGTAGTTTAGTATGTTCAATTGCGAGTCAATTATTAAAAGAAAAAGGTACAAAATTGTATACTTTCAGTATTGGAATTCCTGGAAGTCCTGATAATGAATTTGCACAAATTGTTGCTGATTATATCGGATCTGAACATACTATTATACATATATCTCCTGATGATGCTATTAATTCATTAAAAAATGTTATACAAGCAGTAGAAACATATGATATTACGACAATAAGAGCATCTACTGGACAATATCTGGTATCTAAATATATTTCTGAAAATACAGATTTTAAAGTTATATTATCAGGAGATGGTAGTGATGAAGTTACAAGTGGTTATTTAGAAAATTTCCTTGCACCAAATAATATTGAATTACATCAACATGCTTTAGACAGAATTAAAAATATTCATTATTATGACGTACAACGAGCGGATAGAGCTACGTCAATGCATGGATTGGAAATTAGAGTTCCGTTTTTAGATGCTGAATTTGTAGAATATTATTTAACAATAGATTCTAAATTAAGAATGCCAAAAAAAAATAGTCAATGTGAAAAATATTTATTAAGAAAAGCATTCATTAATTATTTACCAGAAAATGTATTATGGAGACAAAAAGAAGCATTCTCTGACGGTATTAGTGCAAAAGATAATTCATGGTATACAATAATACAAGATGTATGTAATAAACTTTATACAAATGATATGATTAATTATGACAAATATGAATATAATAAACCTATATCAAAAGAATCATACTATTTTAGAGAATTATTTACTGAATTATATGGTAACGAATTTTCAGATATTATACCCGGGTTCTGGATGCCAAAATGGTCTAAAACTAATGATCCATCTGCTAGAACATTAGAAGCGTATCAGTAAAGTGAAAAATCTTACAATTATTATATGCAGAGCACTATCAGAAGAAAAATATAACACTATAAATTTCTTAATTTATTAAAATTAAGAAAAATATAACACTATAAGTTTCTTAATTTTAAGAAATTAATTTCATTTAATTTCAATGAACTAGAATTATTTTTATTAATTATATATAAAATTTCAGGATTATTATTAATTGATGATAAAAAATTATTTATTAACATTTCATTCTCTTGTCGTATTGGTATATCAGTTAATTTATAATCATCTTTAAAACATTTTTTGAATGTTTTATCTTTGTAAAAAAAAGTAATAGTTTTATATTTTAAATCTTTTGGTAAATCTAATGAATATACATATTTTTCTACACATGACTCTTTATAGTTATAGTTGTACATATAAAAATTATTAATAATACTTAGAGTCAATAAAATTATTAAAATTATAATTAAAATTGTCATATATTTATGTATAGAAATTAAAATATTTATTTAAATTAATATCTTAATTATTATATATTACAATGAGTTCCAATAAATTAGATGAAATTGTAAATAGCGCTTATAAATATTTTTTTAATTCTGAAAAAAATAATGTAAAACCTATTTTAATAAGCGAAATTTTAAAAGATACTAGTCTTATTAAATATGATAGGACAAGTGAAAGAAGCAAAGAATTATTAAATTCTTTATTTAATGATAATTTAAAATTAGAATCTTCATCCAAAGATAAAATAGTTTTTTCTAGAATAAATTCACTAAATGAAAATAAATGTATGGTCACCATTTTTATGTATAAAAATGCTGAAGAAGCTGATTTAATTAATTCAAAAAATAATATAAATGCTGCCAATAGATTTATATTACATGCTAATAGTGGAAAACAAACTTTTGTTACAATACCTTTTCAACATTTCGATGTTGATGAAATAAATATATTACCAAAGTTAGAAAAATTCCCTGATGTTAAAAAAATAATCAAAGGTAATAAAGTTATATCAATTCAAATTACAGAAAATTTTTTTAAAACAGATATATTAGATGACATTTTAAAAAATATATCTGAAGATGATTTAATTACCATGTTATTTCAACTTATTTATTCTTTATTTCATTATCAAAAAAAATATCCTGACTTTAAATTAAATTTTAATAATTTGGATTCATTTTTAGTTTATGTTAAATCAAAAAAAGAAAAACATTTTAATTATTTTGTAAATAATTTACATTTTATAATTCCTGATAATGGAATTCAATTAAGATATCATGATTTAAGAAATTCAATTATTCATTCAGATTTAAATAATAGTTCTTTATCTGCCAAACAAAAAAAAATTACTATAACTGAAGATTTAATTAATTTATTAACACTTTTTAAAGACAAATTAAAAACAACTAATAAAAAATTAGTTTCTAATCTTATTGCAGAAATTAAAAAAAATAAACACAATTCAACAAATATTTTATTAAATAATAATCTATTTTTAAAATTTAAACAAGATATCCCTGATGTTACATCTTCTGAAAAAAATACACATCATCATGTAGATTCTGGAATAAATGTTATTAATAGTCCGTTAAATGTTCATTCAACTTCAAGTATTGGGGGAAATACGGAAGATTTAAATAATTTAGTAACAGAATCTATTAGTGAACAGAATATAAATAATGATGATTCAAGTTCTAGTAAAAATGATGATTCAAGTTCTAGTAATAATGTTCCAAGTATTAGGGAACCAACCGACGATACTGATAATGACCAAGAAAATGATGATTCAAGTAATAATGTTCTAAGTATTGGTGGAACAATCGATGATACTGACGATACTGATGATAATTATGAAAATGATGACAATGATCATGATGATCACGAAACTTCAGATTTAGATTTAGATTTAGATAATGATAATGATAGTGACGATGATAGTGACGATGATAGCGACGATGATAGCGACGATGATAAAAAGTCCGTAAAGAAAATAAAAACAGAGACAGAAACAGAAACAGAGACAGATACAGATGATTTAATAGATTTAGATAATATAAGTACAGATGTAAAATATTCTAATGATAAAAAATCAAAAAATAAAAAATCAAAAAATAAAAAAGTAACAAAAATAACAGCTTCTAAAGCAGAAGGTATAAGAAATTTACATACTGGATTAACAGAAAATAATTTATCAGAAAGTAGTTTATTATCTTTGTCAAGTGTTAATGAAAAAAATATTGAAAACAATAATAAAAATTCATTAGCAAAATTATTTAATGTAGATAAAAATACTAATAATTTTGCAAATATAGCAAATAATTCAGCAAATATAGCAAATAATTCGGCAAATAATTCAGCAAATATACCAAATAATTCAGTAAATAAAATTAGTAATTTATTTGGTTCTCAAAATATTAAACAAGAACAAAAATTAATGAATTATAACGATATGTATAAATCGGGAATGTTAGGTAATATGCAAAAGAATAATAATAATAATAATAATAATTATAATGTAATGTCTCCGGCTTCAATACCTGATGTAAATCAAAATATAGAAGATACAATGAACAATATTAAAAATAATCAATATCAAGGTTTAAATGGAACTGCTATGAATAATAATATTCAATATGAAGGATTAGATAATCTTCCACCTAATGTCAGAAATGAAATTTCTAACATTCCATTAAACTTTAATCAACAAATGATGAATAATCAAATGCCTATAAATAATCAAATGCCAATGGGTCAACAAATGCCATTAGATTTAAATCAAATGAATCAACAAATGGGTCAACAAATGGGTCAACAAATGCCATTAGATTTAAATCAAATGAATCAACAAATGGGTCAACAAATGCCATTTGATTTAAATCAAATGAATCAACAAATGGGTCAACAAATNCCATTAAATTTTAATCAACAAATGGGTCAACAAATGGGTCAACAAATGGGTCAGCAAATGGGTCAACAAATACCACAAATAAATGAAATGCAAACAAATAATATATTAAACACATATGGTAAAGGTTATAATGGACCAGTTGAATTAAATATGTTAGGAGGAGGTAAAAATATAGAATTAAAATTTATGCTGAATGAAAATGTTTCATCAGGCCAAAAAAAAAAAACTAATAAACTAAAAAATGGAAGAGATATGCAACAAGGCGGTGCAAGTAGAATAATTCCAAAATATATAGATTCAAGGAATAATCCATTTAAAACGAATGAAAATAAACAAATTGATACAAGTAGATATAATGAGATTAAAAGAGTAGATGTACAAAATGAACCATTAGTAGAATTTAAATTTAATGAGTCAATTTATAAAAATAATAAACCAGCAAATCAATCAATGGTTCCATCTGCATATGTTCCAATTCAAAACCATTATTTACCAAATAATTTTCCATATGTTAATGGAACTGGTGGTATGCCATATTCATATGTTCCAAATAATGTACCAATAATAAAAAATTATAATTTATCTTTACCTAATCCTGCAGGTGATCATGTGAAAATTGCTGATTTATTTGAAGATATGTTACCAAATACTGGTAAATATAATAATACCAGTATCACATTAGACGAAAGATTAATTATCTATAATTATGTGAGAGCTGTACTTGTTAATATAGGTGATGGAGAAGATATTGATATAAATGGTAGAATTAAAGAAAAAACTGATCGAAAAAATCTATTAAGTTATTTAAAATTATTAGATTTAAATCCATATCATAATAGTAAATTATCACACAATCCCTATGTATCATTACCTGATAAAATGATAATGTATAGATCATGTTACCCTGTTAGATTTGATGCAGCTAAAAATAAAATAGCATGTTCTAAATATAGTATAGGATTAAATTTGAGAATTTATGATATGTCAAAAGTAGAATATGAGGTTAAACGTACACCTGGTTTTAAACATGCTGAATTTAATTTATGGCGAGAAATTGCATTTTATGAGTATATTAAAGAAGAAATATTAAAGAAAAAAATATGTCCTCATTTCCCTTTATTATACTCATATTTTATATCATCAGCAACTGCAATTGATTTTAAAAAGTTAAGAGGTATTAAGAATAAGTTTGGGCAAGAATTAAGTAAAGCGAATCAAAACAATTTAGAAAGTATAACAAAAAAATATAAAGAAGAAATGGAACAACAATTATTAGTGCCTTTATCAATTGATAAACAACCAATCGTAGGATTACCCGTATCTGATAAAAAAAAATCATCAAATCTTGGTACAATTGATTTAGATTATAAAGGCAATAATAATTTTAAAGTCAAAGATATAAACACATCAATAGATAGATGTGTTTTAGCATTAACTGAAGCACCAAACTATAATATATTACAATGGGCAACTAAAACATATGAAAATGTAGCATTAGGACCAGTTAAAAAAATGATTCAAACCGGATATCATAGTGAAGAAGTTTGGTATAGTGTCATATTTCAAATGTTAATTGCATTACATGTAATGCATTTAAAAAAAATAACAATTATTGACATGTCATTACAAGATAATATTTATATTAAAGATTTAATGAATAATGAACAAACATTAGGTTATTGGAAATATATATTTAATGGATTTGAATTTTATATTCCTAATCATGGATTTTTATTATTAATAGATTCAACTTTTAAAGATATTAAAAATAGTCATGCAACTTTTTTAACAAAACCTGAGAACGAAATAAATCAAGAAGCATATAAAACATATGGGAAAGTTGATGGTAATTTTAAGGAATCTAATGATGATGGATCCCCAACTGAAGATATGAAAAAATTAGATGAATTCCAATATGAAAATTTACAAAAACTTTTTAGTGATAATTTTAATAATACTTTTACAAATGAAGGGGGTATAAAACCACCAAGGGAGATTATAGAATTAATTGGTTTAATTAGACGTAGTATAGAGGTCAAAAAGATACATAATGGCGATTTAAGTGATATAATTATAAATTATATGAGAAGGTTTGTTCATAATAGAGTAGGAACACCTTTATCAGAAACCGAAAACAAGATTGTAAATAGCCAAATTGTAGAAACAAATTTAAAAAAAGGAAATTTATATCCATTTAAAATAAGAGATGAAGTACATGTTTGGGTTATGTTTATAGAAGATAATCATGACGATGACAATACAATTAAAGTTTTATCAAGATCAGAATATAAAGATTCTGATGAAATAATGGAGTGTAATGTACCTAAAGCACAAATATATCAATATAAATCATTACACCCTATTGAACAAAAATATAAGGCAAATGAAACTAAATTAGGAGAAGAGGAATTATTAGAAACTTATAGAATATATTAGAAACTTATAGAATATATTAGAAACTTATAGAATATATTAAATATAAATATATATTTAATATATATGAATAATTATTCGGATTTCGTTAATGTAGAAAATATTGATGATAATTTAAGTGTAGAAAATAATAGTTTTCTACTACTTAGTTCACATCGTAATGATTACTTTAATAAATATAGCAAGAAGATAAGTAAACAAAACCCTGATTATCAAGGGTATTTGTTAAATGAATTATTTTTTTCCCAAAAAAATATAGAAATTATTCAAAGACAAATAATTTTAAATATTTACAAAGAAACAAATAATAAATATACAATACCTTTTCAAAATTCAAAATCTATTGAAGTAGTAATGAAATATATATTTAATGAGCAAGCAAAACATTTACCATATGGTATAACAGAACAAATAAGAAACCTCAATAAAAAAATTGTTGATGAATTAACTCCCATGATAATAATTAATATTGATGTTAAAATTAAATATTTAAAAGATATTAATTCTCCACCTCCAGTTAACCAATTGCCTATTAACGTGCATTCTGCTGGCAATAAAACACTATCTAGTTATACATCTACATTTATTGATAACTAAATTTATATATGAAGAACGTATAT
>JGI20154J14316_10002274_pt1 | contig 16335 bp, 8 predicted proteins | sample COG_04_FD_14316 | JGI IMG/M metagenome (IMG submission 14316) | reverse complement strand
TAAAAATGGTGCCACTTGTAGCCTTATTAGAACCAGATCAAACACTTTTTCATTTAAAAAGGCTGCAGGTGAGTGGTCAGTATTGGCTAGATTTTCAGGCTAAGCAGGGTCTAAAGTTAATCACCCGCAAAAGTCATGCTGTGCTCGAGACGGCCACTGACAAGGTCAATTTAAAAGGTGACTTAAACCTTATTAGCCTGTCAGAAGGGGAGGCTGTTTTTAATTGGAATTTGGCCAATTGGACTCTCACCGGAGAAGCTTTAAGTGGTCAGGTTAATGGTGTCGCTTTACCATTAACTGAATTGCTGGTTAAAAAAGCTAACCAACAAGTCATATTACTCAGCCCTAAGCTGCATTTGGCTGACACACAAAAGGTATTGAACACCCTCACAAATATACCAGCAAAGATCAACTTGCCTATTCAATCCTTGGCACCTAAAGGATGGTTGCATGAGGCTCAGTTGTATTTAGATACCCAGCAACCTCAGGATTTCCTGTTCACAGGTAAACTGCAACAGGTCAGTATCAAAGCATGGTCTGGAGTGCCGCACATTGAGCAGGCTGATGGCCGTATTTGGCTTAATCGTTTGGGTGGCAGAGTCATGATCAATGATACGGACGGTCTTAAAATGCGTATGACTCAACTCACTTCATCGCCATGGCAGTTTAATGGTTTAAAGGGGGAGGTAAACTGGCACTACGGCTCAAAAGTTAACCGTTTTAGTTCATCCGCCATGGCCATTGAGCTTGCTCAAGGGCAGGTTAATTTAAAAATGTCGGCTTCCTTTCCACGCAGAGGTTCAAAAGCAGAGCCGTTTATGCAATTGACTTTGGGCGCACAGAATCTAAACCTTGCTGCACTGCCCAGCTTATTGCCAGATCTTTTGCTGGGTGAAACATTGGGAGATTGGTTAACCACTGCTGTGCCTAAGGGGACTTTGGCTGAGGCTGCTCTCATTTATAATGGTCGTCCAGGTAACCTGTCGAATGCTGCTGGGATTATGGCAAGGTCGATGCCAATGGCTGCCTTTTTGCAAGCTCCCAGCTTGCATTATCATCAAGATTGGCCTCAAATTGAGAGCTTAAGTGCTGATCTAACCTTAGATAAAAAAGGGGCATTGGTGAGTGTTCGGGAAGGTCGAGTTGAGCATAGTCAAACCACTCAATCGGTTCAAGGTTGGCAGATTGAGGTGCCCACGTATGCGCTGGCAACTCAACAACGCCGGTACATAAAGGTGAGTGGCAAAATAACAGGTCAAGCGGAAAAGATGATGACTTGGGTGCAGCAACCACCTATGAAGCTTGCTCTGCCACCCTGGCTTCTGGCGCTCAAACCACAGGGAGACATGTCCCTGTTAGGCAGTGTGGCCATTCCTTTTGGTCATCAAGCTAAACCAAACTATGACTTAAAGCTATCTAGTAGCAACCTCAATGGTTACTGGGCTCCTTTACAAGCGGACATACGCCATGTTGAGCTTAAAGCCGATTTGAGCTCTGCTAATGCCAGTAATAGTGAAAGTGCAGGTGTGGGTGCGGGTATCGGCGCTATTGAAGGGGATGGTCTGATCGATGGTCAATTGGTGAGCTTTAAACGCTTGAGCAAAGTTGATCTTGCGCAACCTTGGCTATCAGACCTACCTAAAACTATTCTAAACGATGCATATGCAAACTTGAGTGCCATGCAAGATGGTTTGACGCTAGAATTTACAGGCCGATTAGCACCAGACTACCTAAGCACTAAAATAGATCAGTCATGGGCTCAAAAAACTTTAGGGTCACTTCCGTTTGTGGCAAGATTTTCCACCTGCGCTCTTCTGGGGTCTGATTGCACTGCGTTTAGTGCAGAGTTAGATTTGACTAAAGCAGGCCTAGATCTGCCAGATCCTCTGCGTGACTTAACACAACTACAATTGTTGGGCCATTGGCAGGCAGGTCAGCAAAATTGGTATGCCAGTATTGACCAACATCAACTTGCCATTCATCTGGGTAGAGGAAAAAGTTCACCCAAGGTCAGTCTTCTTGGTGCTAATGTGGCTTTTCAAGGTGCCACAGAGTGGGCGCAAAAGGGTCAATGGAATGTGAGTGGCCAAATAGACTCTGTGGACGTGGCGCCTTGGTGGGAGGTTTACCAACAATATATCAAACCCATGTGGGCAGATTCAAAGCAAGATATGACAGAATTTGTATTGCCAAACATTGACGTTAAAATAAAACATGCCACCTGGCTTGGCTTTGATATTGATCAGGGCACTTTAAGCCTAGAGAGCTTGGCTGCAGAGGGTGATTCAGTCACTCCTGTGCCATGGCGTATGCGCCTAACTTCAGAGCAGCTATCAGGGAAAGTGGACCATTTTGGTGCTGACCATCCGCTACTAGTGCATATTCATCATGCGCATTTTAATTTTCCTGAGCCGAGTGTCGACAATAATAGTGAAATTAGCACTGAAATAGTTGACGATAAAGATGTGCTAGAAAATATCGATCCTAGCAAATTTATTGATGCTGATGTGTCTATTGATGAGTTGCTTAAGAATGGAGAATCCTATGGGCAGTGGCAGTTCAAAGCTCGGCGAGTAGGCGCGCAGGTTAGTGTGCATGATATAGATGCGTACATTCGCCATAGTCATTTGCAAGGCAATCTAATTTGGAGCAAGGTCGATGGAGCTCATCGCACGCAATTCACTGGACAAGTTGCATCAGATGATATGGCCAGCCTGCTTGTGGACTGGGGTTATGATCCTTCTTTCGTGGCTGAGACTGCTGCCATTGAGTTGCAGCTAAACTGGCCGCGGTCTCCCCTGGCGTTTGCCGTAAAAGATGCCAGTGGTGATTTAGGACTGCGGCTTAAGAAAGGTAGCTTTTCGTCTACGCCTAATGCAACTTCAGGTTTAAAGGTATTGGCCTTGCTGGATATGAGCCGCCTCATTAGACGCGTGAAGCTGGATTTTTCTGATATTCTTCAACCGGGGTTTAGTTTTGATAGTATTACTGCGCTCTATCGTTTTGATCAGGGTGTCGCAACTACTGTGTCGCCGGTCACACTAAAGTCTACCGCATTAAATTTATCTTTGGACGGATGGATTGATTTTAAGCAACGCCAAGTGGACAACAATTTAATTATTACCTTACCCGTAGCAGAAAAGTTGCCATTAGCGGCCCTGATAGCCGGTCTGCCGCAGCTAAGTGGTATGATTTATATTGTTAATAAACTCATTGGTGATGAGCTATCTACCTTCACGAGTGCTCGCTATAGTGTTTTGGGGTCGCTTGATAACCCGGATGTCAACTTAGTGAGAATATTCGACAAAGACTATCAAAATCAGTCGGTGCAGGAGCGTATTGAAAATGTCATCCCCACCCAGTAAGCCCAACTCAATGTCATCTGAAGCTGTCAACTTAATGGGTCATGGGCCAGCAGTAGCAGTGGTGCAATTGGTCAGTAAACTTAGTGTTGATGATAATCTACGTGCAACAGCTGAGCTTATTCAACGGGCAGCAGAGCAGGGTGCCCAATTGATCATGTTACCAGAAAGTTTTGCCGTTTTTGGTGACCCTCAGATGGTGGCGCATGGTGCAGCGGCATCGCTGCCTCAGCATGGCTTGCGCCTTTGGTTATCGCAGCAAGCAAAGGCTAATCACATATGGCTAGTTGGGGGTACTATTCCGTGTCAACAAGGCATACGAGACATAAATAAGGTGCGCTCTGCTTGTTTTGTCTACGACAGTGAAGGAGATGAAGTTGCGCGCTATGATAAAATCCATATGTTTGATGTGGACATCGAAGACAGTCATGGCAGTTATCGTGAATCTGATACCTTTGAAGCTGGAGATCAGTTGGTGGTGATTGACACTCCAGTGGGCAAGGTTGGCTTGACCATTTGTTACGATTTACGCTTTGCAGAAATGCATGCTAAGTTGGTGGATTTGGGAGCCCAAATTATCGTTAATGGAGCGGCCTTTACCAGAACCACGGGTCAAGCGCACTGGCACACATTATTGCGTGCGCGAGCCATCGAAACTCAGTGTTACATGCTGGCAGCATCTCATGGTGGTCAGCATGATCATAGGCAAACCTTTGGCCATTCAATGATTATTGATCCATGGGGTGAGATTTTAGTGGAGTTAGATGAAGGCCCAGGTATCGCTGTTGCATGTATTGATCTGGATCATTTAAAAACGATAAGACGAGCCTTTCCATTGCAATATCAACGTCGCTTGAAATAAAAAACCAGCAGTTGAGCTGGTTTTCTAGACTGGCTGAGCCTTAAAACTCTTGCCAATCATCGTCACTGGTTATGACAGGTGCAGGTTCATGCTTGCCAGCTGGCGTGGTCATTTCTGCCAAGGCTTGTTTGCCAAATACCTGTTCTGCTGAACGCAATGGTGCGGCAGATGGCGTGTGAATTCCAGAAGCAGTTACTTTAAAGAAGGAAATTTGATCTTTCAGTGCTTTAGTTTGATCGCTTAAGGAGTAACTTGAAGCTGACGACTCTTCAACCAACGCCACGTTTTGTTGGTTAACATTTTCCAACTGGCCAACCGCAGAGTTAATCTGGTTAACGACAACTGTTTGCTCGCTCGTTGCAGTGGCAATTTTAGCCACAATATCATTAACTTGGGTAATCGATTGACTGATTGATGTCAACGACTCACCCGTCTGGTTGACTAAGTTACGGCCCTCTTTGACCTTATTCGAACTATCATCAATAAGCACCTTAATATCCTTCGCCGCATCAGCGGCTCGCTGAGCAAGTGTTCTTACCTCACCTGCCACTACTGCAAAACCTCGGCCATGCTCACCTGCGCGGGCGGCCTCAACAGAAGCGTTAAGAGCCAATAAATTAGTTTGAAAAGCAATGCCATCAATTAAAGTGATAATAGGAACAATCTTACTACTGGACTGTTCAATATCACCCATAGCTTGAACCGCTTTGTTCACCACTTCCACCCCATCAGACGTCTCTTGTTGAGTGCTTACCACCAGAGTTTGTGCTTCGTTTGCACGGTTTGTGTTGTGTTCAATTGTGGCTGCCATCTCTTCCATGCTCGAGGAGGTCTCCTCTAAAGATGAACTTTGCTCACTCGTGCGTTGAGACAGATCATCAGAACCATTACTGATGGCGTTAGCATTTGAAGCCACACTATCAGTCGCTTGAAGGACAGCTGAAACCGTTTTTTCCATATTTTCAACTGAACTATTGAGAGCAGATTTTAAATCTTCTAGACGGCCTTGATAGGCACCCGTAATGCGTTGAGTCAGATTGCCATGAGCCATTTTTTCTGCCATCACAGTGGTTTCACTGAGGGCTTCAGCAATAGCTTCAATGGAGTTATTGACTCCTATTTTAAGTTGATCCAAATCGCCTTGGAGGGGGGTTTCTACCCGTAAGTCAAAATTACCTACTGCCGCAGCACTCATCACTTGATTAATTTCACCAATGGCTTGTTCCATGGTTTTCATAGTGCTTGTGAGAGTGGTTTGGAAGTCAGACCCAATGGCGCTAGCACCCTCTAATCGGTAACTAAAGTTACCCGTGGCAATGGCTTTTAGGACTTGCTCAAGGCCATCCATGGTTTTCTCTACGCTATCCGCAGAATTGTTAACACCCGCTTTTAAGGTAGCTAGATCACCCATAAAATCAAGCTCAATACGATTGTTAAAACGGCCCTTAGAAAGGTCTGTCACCACCGTATTGGCAGCACCAATGGCGTGTTGTAAGGATTCTAAATGCTGGTTGACTGCGTTAGCCATTTGACCAATTTCGTCGGTTGAAACGATATCAGTCACACGCAAAGAAAAGTCACCAGAGGCATCGATTTTTTTAAATAATTGAGACAATGATAAAATCGGACGTCTGATTGAGCGCGACATAAAGAAGGCCAATATATAGATAAGTACACTACCAATGATGCCGATCTGAAGGGCTAAGACTTTGAGATCTTGAATAGGTGCAAAGGCTTCAGCACTATCAATTTCTGCAATCAACGCCCACCGTGTACCTAATATATTAACGGGGGTATATGACGAAAGAACGAGGTTACCATTGTAGTCAATAATAGTACTCGATCCACTTTTGCCTGCCAGCGCAGCTTTTGTCGTGTCAGAATCAATACTACCTTTTTCAGGGTTGGCAAACGAGGCTTCGACGGAATGGTTGATGGGGTCAAGGAATGAATCAGAGCGCATTAAATAGTCAGCACCGACCAAATAGCTCTCGCCTGTGGTGCCCATACCAGAGCGTTCAGCCATGACTTTGTTAATGCTATCGGTTGAAATTTGTAGGGCCACCACGGCTTTTATTTTGCCAGCAGCATTGGTTATAGGTTGGGCAATAAAACTAGCAGGGGCGCCATTAGAGGGCGCATAAGCTTCAAAGTCGGCAAAGCCAAATTCGCCAGTGCTCATGACCTCACGGACCAATCGACCTAAACTAGACTCTGCATACACCCCATTAACAAGGTTAGTTTGGTAGTCAGGTTCCTTAGTGGCGGTATAGCCAACATAGCCATCTGGCTTAATGATAAATAGGTCATAATAACCGTATGTTTCAATGTAGGAGTTATAGTGGGTGTTCTCTTTACCAGACAGATTTAGATTGGCACACATGGACAGTGGACACATGGTGCGGTCGATAGTTTTGCTGAGTATAGCGAGATCTTCTTGTGCTGATTTAAAGAAGTTTTCTATTTGACCTTTTTTGATACTGCGTACTGTTTCAAGCTGATTTAAAGACTGTTTTTCTAAAGCTTTGGAGGCACTATCCAAAGTAGTAAGACCCAACACAGTGAGTGGAATAATTCCTACCAGCAAAAATGCGGCAATCAGTTTTTTACTGATGCATATTTTAGCGAACAAACTTGGCATGAAATTCTTCTCCGTTTTGAATTTTTAGCAAAAACCAGTTTAAAAACTGATCAAACAACTTCAATTTGTCAACAGATTACACCCCTAGCTAGTTCATGGCTAGTGTGTTTGCAAGAGTTCATACCTAGGGTGAAGTTTAACAATGCAAAAGAACTGTTACTGCACAGCCTAAATTAGGTGCTACGCTTTTAATAGCTAGTTAATGATCAATACTGTACTAATTCCTTATCGGACTGCCAAGGTCAAGCATACTTACAATACGAGCTTGGGTATCCTTAGAGCGGGCCAAGCGCAAGAAGGATTCCCGTTCGGCATTAAACAAATCCTGCTCGCTCATCATGGTATTCGCTTTGACTTTGCCGCCGGTAAAAATACGGGCGAGTTCAGTACCTACGGCGACGTCGTGGGCCGTAATTTTTTGTTGATCTTCGGCTTCGAATAACCAATCCATCATTTCCCTATACGTATCCTCACCTGCCATGGGCAGTGGTTTGCGGGGCTTTGCTTTTTTGACCCGATCCAGTTGTGATAATGCTTCACTTAATAAGCGGTCTCGGTTCATCATGTATTGATCTTCTGGGTACAGCATGGCTTGCTCAGTGGCTTCTATGGGCGACGTTGCTGTCCAACCATATCCCACAATCATAAACGCTTTCCATGCCGCAGCTTTCATATCGCCAAGGACTTCATACCATCGGTATAGATACTCTTTACAGCCCCCTCCACCTGGCACAACGCCAACGCTTGATTCGACTAAGCCCATAACAGAATTCGCATGTCCAATGACATGGTCAGCGGCTAACACTACTTCAAAACCCCCGCCAATAGACATGCCCGCCGGTGCAGCAATGACCGGTAAGGGACACTCATTAATGGCGTGCATTGTGTGTTGAAAATGATTTAGGAAGTCATCCATACCCTTGTAATCTTGGGTTTCAAAGAACTCGCGAAAGGCGACTAGATTTACTCCACAGGAAAAATGTTGGGCGTCATTGTGAATCACAACACCTCGCAGTTGGCGCTGCTGTGCCTGCTCAAGCGCATGGCGAATAACATCCATAGACTCACTGTCTAGGGCGTTAGCCTTGGAATGAAATTCTATAATGGCTGCCCCATCATGCTCAAACCAACTGGCTTTAGCATTACTATACTGAGCCGTTAGGGTTTGGCGTAATTCAGAAAAACGCAGTACACCAGCGGGTCTGTTAATTGGAGCATATTGCCCCCCATGTTCTAAGCTGCATAATTGTTGGTCAATGACTTGATAGAAACCGTGTTGTTTAGCTGCCAATAAAAGCATGGGTGCGACCTGACGGTTTTCTTTTTGCATACGCTCAACCACTCGCTGAGCACCAATCTGATCTAATAACTCAAAGGGGCCATAAATCCAGTTATAGCCAAGTTTCATAGCGTCGTCGATGGGTAGAATGTTGCGGCCAATTTCTGGGATCAGGGCTGCTGCATAATTCAATGTGCTCGACAAGACTTGCCATGCAAAACGACCATATGCGCTATCGTCATCTAATAATACAGCAACGCCTTCAGCTTCTGCTTGTTGCGCCAATGGCAGTTGCAAACGGGCTGTCGTTTGATACGTGCCATCAGTTAAGTTCAACATTTGTTTACCGGCGTCTGTATCTCGGTAAAATCCTTGACCGCCTTTATTGCCAGTTTGTCCGTTAGCCACCATTTTTGTCATTAAAGGAATAGGCTGAGCATATTGATGAAACTCGTCCTCTTCTGGCAATATACTTTCGAGGCTCTTTGCTACATCAGCCATAAGGTCAATGCCGATTAAATCATACAAGCCAAATACGCCAGTTTTAGGAATGCCCATGGGGCGGCCAAATAATGCATCCGCCTCAGCGGGAGATAAACCCATATCAAAGGCCGTATGCAAGGCACATTGGATGGCAAATACGCCCACTCGATTACCTAAAAACCCTGGTGTGTCTTCACATACCACAACGCCCTTACCCAAATTACTTTCACAAAATTGCTCTAAGGTCTTAACCACTTCATCACTGGTATGTTCGCCCCGCACCAGCTCTAATAAACGCATAAAACGCACAGGGTTAAAAAAGTGTGTAATGGCAAAGCGTTCGCAAAAGGCTTGAGGCATGCCCTGAGTCAACAAACTGATGGGGATGGTGGACGTATTTGAAGTGATAATGGTGTTTGCGCCAGTCATCACATCTATGCGCTGGTATAAGGCTTTTTTAATGTCCAAACGCTCAACTACGGCTTCGGCTACCCAATCACAATCTGCAAGTTGCTCAAAGTCATCCTCGGTGTTGCCACAGTGAATAAGTTGACCCGCTTCATTACTCATTAAACCTGGAGAACTTCGGGTTGTTGAGGCGCTTAAATCCTCGTTCAGCTAAAGCATTAACACTGTCTCCAACGCTAGGAAGATCTAATAACCAGACTTCCACTCCAGCATTGGCCACTTGACCCGCAATGCCTGCGCCCATTGTGCCAGCACCAATGACTGCAACTTTCTTGATGGGCGATGCTGTAGACAACGAATTATTAATCAACTTGGCCATGGTTATGTCTCTAAAGATTGGATAAATTTTTTCATTAGGTTGAGGCTTTCTTTGGGCGCTTCCATTGGCAACATGTGCCCACTGTCAGCAATAACCTGTGCAGCTGTGTTTAAGTCCAATGCGAGCTTAAAACCTTCTTTTTTGGGAGTCATGCGGTCCTGTGCCGCTAGAATAACGCAACTAGGACAACCTATGTTGGCAAGTTGGAGCGCCTTTTCAGCACCTTTTTCATAGGCATTGCATGCGATTAAGTCGATTGCGAGAGGGTTATTTGCCATAATCCGAGTGCCAATACCAATGGGCTGCATGCCAGGTACTGAGCTTGCACCGTATTGATGTGGACCACCAAAACCCCACTGTAGCATCATTTCTGCGGCAACTTTGGGGTTGGATTGTGCCATTTCAACTAAGGCTGGATTCACTGGTATGGCGCTAGCAGTGGCAAGAGCGGTGACAGATTTAAGTCGATCACCAAGTAGACCTGCAGCTTCTAAAGCCACTAAAAATCCTTGGGAATGTCCCACTAGGTGGACCTTGTCTACCTTGGTGGTGTCCAATGCTCGCACCAGCCAAGCTGCCATGAGTTCGATACTCGTGAGGGCTTCGCCCTCAGATAAGCTATGGGCGGGAAAGTCGGGAGCAAATACACTATAACCGTGGAAGGCAAACCAGCGTGCCTGCAGCGCCCAGCACCGATGATCAGTGCCTGAACCGTGTAATAAAACGACGGTGGGTAAATGGGCTGCAAATGGTTTTCCACCAGTGGCAATAAACGTATTAGCGTTATCAACTTGAATATACATGTTTACGCCTCTGCCTGTTGCGCCAAAATCTTAGCTGCTGCCCGCAAACCTAGGCTAAAATCGGCTTGAATATCTTTGAGCGTCTCAATTCCTACAGACACCCTAATAAGGTCTGCACCGATGCCTGCGGCTATGAGGTCGTGTTCACTCAGTCGTGAATGAGTCGTGCTACCTGGATGGAGCACCAGAGTCCGAGAATCACCCACATTGGCTAGGTTTGATGATAATTGCAGAGCGTTGATAAAGGCAGCTCCAGCATCGCGACCACCTTTTACTCCAAAGGTGAGCATTGAACCTGCACCTTTAGGGAAAAGTGCTTTGGTATGCGCTTCGGCATTAATGTCAGGGTGATTAACCCAGGCGACTGCATCCTGTGTTTGCAGCCAAGTGACCATCGCTTGAGCGTTAGACACATGTTGCTGCATGCGCAAGTTTAACGTTTCCAAGCCCTGCAATAACAAAAAAGCATTATGGGGTGTCATGGCTGCACCGATGTCACGCATCGATTCACAGCGGATGCGCATGGCTAACGCAGCAGGGCCAAATTCTTCCCAAAAATTCATGCCGTGAAAGGGTTCGTAAGGCTGGGTTAGGGTGGGGAAACGACCACTTTTAAGCCAATCAAAATTACCCCCATCAATGACTACACCCCCTACAGCAACGCCATGGCCACCAATCCACTTAGTTACTGAATGCACCACGACATCAGCACCATGCTCAATCGGATTATTGAGGTAGGGCGTTGCAAACGTTGCATCCACAACCAGGGGTATGCCCTGAGCATGAGCAGTCTTTGCAATGGCAGGTAAGTTAGAGACTGCAAGGCCAGGGTTACCGATGGATTCGCAAAACACTAACTTAGTGTTGTCCTGTATGGCAGCCCCTAAAGCCTGTTGATCATTAATATCAACAAAGGTGCAGTCTATGTTAAAACGCTTAAGGGAGTGCTTCAAAAGTGTCACGGTGGATCCGTATATCTGAGCAGCACTAACAATATGGTCGCCAGCAGAGCATAGGCTGAAAAAACTCACAAACAGGGCACTCATGCCAGACGCCGTACAAATTGCCCCTGCACCGCCTTCCAAAGCAGCCAAGCGCTGTTCTAAGACCGCCACAGTGGGGTTAGTGATACGGCTATAGATATGCCCACCTTGCTCCACATTAAATAACGCCGAAGCTTCATCGACACTATCAAACACGTATGAGGTTGTTTGGTAAATAGGCACTGCCCTAGAGCCATGGTCTGATTCTGGCTGATAGCCACTGTGGAGCGCAATGGTATCGGCGCCTAAATAAGAAGATTTGCTCATAGTGTTGCCTTAATGTGCTTATTCAGCAGCTAGTTGTGGGGTCAAGCCTAGGGCCTCAAAGTTAAAAGGTAGACTCGTCAGTTGGCCTTTTAGCGTGCCAAGGCTGGTGTGCACATCGACCGTTAGGCTATTGCCTAAAGTGGGCAAAGAGCACAGCACAAACGCTAAGTGTACCCCATATTTGGGCGAAGGGGCTTGGCTGGTGATTTCGCCCGCCCATTGGTCTCCTATGAAGACGTCTGTCTGAGAAATAGTACAGGTTTGGTTAATGACTAAACCCATGAGTTTTTTCGTTGGAACATGCTGGCGCAAAGCAGGCAAGGATAAGCTCTCTATATCAGCATCTAAATCAACGTATTGGCCTAGGCCACATTCAAAAGGTGTGGTGGCATAATCCATATCGTTACCTAAGGACAATAGTCCACTTTCAACGCGCTCTATGCCATTAGGGCATCCAGGGCCTACATTTAAATCTTTGCCCTTTGCGAAAAATTCATCCCATAATGGACCTGCTAGACTTGCATTATCCACATAAATTTCAAAACCACCTTGTTTACTCCAGCCAGATCGGGCCACCTGCATATCTACCCCTTGGTATGACATGGGTTTAATTTGAAAGAACTTAATGTCGCGCACACCTTCCCCAAACACCCTCGCCATGAGCTCTTCTGCCTTGGGACCTTGCACGGCAATGGGCCAAACATCAGGCTCAGTGACACTAACATCCAAGTTAAAACCAATGGCTAAACCCTGCGCCCATAACATGACATCTGTATCAGCGATCGATAACCACCAATCAGTTTCAGTGAGTTTTATGGCGATGGGATCATTAACAATGCCGCCTTCAGGGTTACAAAGGGGCACGTAAAAGCAGCGACCAATGCGGGCTTTGGATAAGTCTCTGGGCGTCATCATTTGGATGAGGCGGTAGGCATCGGGTCCACTTATAGCCACTTGTTTTTCACATGATACATCCCACACCTGAACATGTTTGCACAAGTGCCAATAATCTGCCTCCATGCCACGAAAATTAGCCGCTAATAACGTGTGGTTGTAAATAGTGTAGGCGTGCACGCCTGCGGCTTCAACGCGACTGGTAAAGGGGGTTGCGCGGGTGCGCCGACTGATTGAAAGATTGGAGGTTGATAGACGAGTGATAGACAGTTCTGGGTTCATAGGTGGCGACCAAACAGTGTTAGGGGTTGAACATATGGGCGCAATATACGCCAGCTTTCTCCTTTGGGAAATACATAAGTCTAGTCAGTCACTTTTCAGACTGACGGGGCTAATTTTGGTGTTTCAAGGGGTTCAACGACAGGCCTTAAGGCCTAAGGCTTCAAAATTAAAAGGTAAGCTGGTGAGCGTGCCAGTGGCTTGGCCTTGATCAGTGTTAACGGCTACTGTTTTAGCCCCATTTAAGGCTTCTAAATTACACATTACAAAGGCCAAGCGACGCATGTATCTAGGGGAGTATGCTTGGCTGCGGATATCCCCAATTTTTTGATCACCAACAAACACATTCACGTCACTTAAACTGCGATGGTACTCCAGTACCAAACCCATTAGTTTTTTGGTCGGGGTGTGAAGCCTTAATGCAGGCAAGCTTAGGCTTTCAATATCGGCATCAAGGTTGATGTATTTTTCTAAACCAATTTCAAACGGTGTGGTAGTGTGGTCCATATCGCTGCCAAAAGACATGAGTCCACTCTCAATGCGCTCAATCAAGTTGGGGCAACCTGCACGCACATCCAAGTCTTGTCCTTTAGCAAATAATTCATCCCATAATTGGGTGCCAATATCTGCATCATTAACAAACACTTCAAAGCCGGTTTGTTTGCTCCAGCCAGAACGAGCTACTTTCATGCGCTTACCCTTATAAACAAAGGGTGCGATGGCAAAAAACCCGAGTTCTTTAATGGCATCACCAAAAACGCGGCACATTAATGCTTCTGCTTTAGGTCCTTGCACTGCTAAGGGAAAAATTTCTGGTTCTCTGACCTCAACATCTAAACCAAAGCCAACGGCTAAGCCTTTGGCCCACAGCAATACATCTGAGTCTGCAACAGATAAACGCCAGTGGCGATCATTGATCTTAATGCCTACACCGTCACTGATCATGCTGCCATTCTCATCACACATGGGTAAGTAATAACAGCGGCCTACTTGGGCATTCGAAAGGTCTCTAGGTGTCATGTATTGAGCCAGCTGGTTAGCGCCAGGGCCCATGAGGGTCACTTGTTTTTCACAACTCACATCCCACACCTGAACATTTTCACACAAGTGCCAATAATCCACTTCAATGCCACGGAATGAGGTGGCTAATAAGGTGTGATTATAAACCGTGTAGCCTGTCGCACCAGCAGCCTCTACGCGGCTGCTAAAAGGTGTTCGACTNGTACGCCGTGAAATAGACAAATGTGGACGCATGCAATTGACTCCGCTGCACTAAAAAGAATTCATTCTGCCCTTAATAAAGGTAAGCTTCAAGCCTTCTTATTCACACGGACATGGCTAGGTCGCTCTGCTCCTTACAAAGACGTAAATAAGCAAATGCAGGCAATGAAGCAGCGAGCTTTTAACCTACTATTAAGTGGGCTGGTGTCTGGGCACTTGTCCATTACTAAGAGTTAGCCACCTTGGCGTTTTAGCAGGGCTTTTATGTCAGCTAATTCATTGCGTAAGTCGGTCATCGAGGGTTCTCCCTCTGCTAGACGTTCGGCTGCGTTTTCATTTTCCATGACATTGACAACGATGCCAATCACCATATTTAAAAATGCAAAGGTCGTTAAAAATATAAAACTCAAAAAGAACACCCAGGCGTAACCATAAACTGCCATCACTTCGTACATTACATCGGTCCAATCTTCAAAGGTCATCACTCTAAACAGCGTGAGCATAGAGATTGATATATCACCCCATAAGACGGGATTAATGGTATCGAAGAAGGTGGTGCCAACAGCCGCATAAATGTAAAAAATGATGAACATTAGTAACAGAACATAACCCAACTGAGGCATCGCCTTAATGAGTGAGTTCAGTAATATGCGCAGCTCAGGCACCACTGACACCATCCGCAACACCCGAAAAATNCGAATAAGGCGGCCAACTAGAGCTAATTCACTGTCCTCTATAGGAATCAGACTGACAATAACAATGACGCTATCNAANACATTCCANCCATTAAAAAAGAANCTACTNTTNTGNGGATCACCTGCAAAACGAATACTAATTTCNATCAGGAAAAAAANCGTAATNCCAATGTCTAAAAAACCGATGANGCTAATCAAGCCNGCGGGCATNGAATAGGTTTTAGCGCCAATGACCAAGGCNGANAGCAAGATGATGCTGACCACAAATAACTCAAATATTTTGTTAGATCGTAAGGTAAATAACCGAGATTGAAGACTGAGGGGAATCATGGAAAAGGGCTCATTAAGTACAATTTTAGGGCTGTTTTAGGGTCGCCGGTAAATATACCTTGCTTGCTGTGCGGCTTCAATGGCCGCTAGATCTAGTTTTGTAAAATAATAGCTTTGTAACTTATAGTGCTTTGTGTAATGTCACTTAACCTCAATGTTTCTGTTTGAAAAAGTAATATTGGCCCAGCAAAATAACGAGAAACAATATGCCTTTCATGAGAAGGGTGTGATAACCTAGATTAAATATTGGTAATAATACTTTACCAATTTAAACATTATGGTCTAAGTTATCGTTATGAATTCCTTATTAAATGCTTCTAACAAGCCACCCCATGAAGGCGTAATAGACGTATCCACCTTTGTCAGCGCCTTACAAAAAATACTACCAGTTGGTGCGGTGATACTTTCAAAAGAAGGCCAAAGACCTTTTGAATGCGATGGCTTGACTGTGTACCAGCAATTACCTTTAGTCACGGCGATGCCAGAAACTGTGGATCAGGTGCAGGCTATTTTGCGTCTATCCCACTTGCATGGGGTACCCTTAGTGCCAAGGGGTGCGGGCACGGGTCTATGCGCTGGCGCCATGCCCCATGCTGAAGGGCTTTTATTGGTCCTGACCAAACTTAATCAAATTATCCATATTAACCATAAAAGCTGCACAGCAACAGTGCAACCAGGAGTCCGTAATCTAGCACTCACAGAGGCCGTTGCGCCTTTTGGTTTGTATTATGCGCCAGACCCATCTTCACAAATTGCCTGTACCATCGGTGGTAACGTGGCGGAAAATTCGGGTGGAGTGCACTGTCTTAAGTACGGCCTTACAGTGAATAACCTGCTACAAGTTACTATGGTAACCATTGAAGGGGAAATAATGACCTTGGGTGGTACAGGTTTAGATGAACCCGGTATGGATTTATTGAGCTTAATGGTAGGCTCTGAAGGGTTGCTAGGTGTAGTGGTGGAAGCGAAGGTCAAACTATTACCAAGGGCACCAAGAGTGCAAGTGCTTGTGGCGGCCTATGACACTGTTACCGCTGCAGGTGATGCAGTTGCAGCCCTGATTGGGCAGGGTATTATCCCTGCGGGTTTAGAGATGATGGACCATTTGGCTATTAGTGCGGCCGAAGACTTTGTCAAAGTGGGATATCCAACAGATGCCCAAGCATTGCTCATTTGTGAGTTAGACGGCACTGATGCCGAAGTCGAAGAGCAATTACTTTTGGTGTGTGAGTGTTTTAAGCAACACGGCGCGCACCATATTCGTATCGCTAAAGATGCCACAGAAGCTGCAGCCTTATGGCAAGGGCGTAAAGCGGCTTTTCCTGCAGTGGGGCGCATATCGCCCGACTATTATTGTATGGATGGCACTATTCCTCGCAGCCAGGTGGG
>JGI20154J14316_10002271_pt1 | contig 16347 bp, 16 predicted proteins | sample COG_04_FD_14316 | JGI IMG/M metagenome (IMG submission 14316) | reverse complement strand
TTTTTAGCTACAAGAATTATAACTATCAATATTACTACGACTATTAGAAAACCTAACATAAAAAATCAAATATTGCCTCAGATGCTAGGCGTTTGAGGCGACTGCAACCCTTCCTTATGTCGGAGACATGCATTCCGCAGAGCGTGGAACAAAGTGACAGGATAAGCTGTAGAAACCTACTGCGAGTCTCAAAGAACAACGCAAATGAGGTGATAGTTGGTTTTCCTCCCCAATGATAAAGCTTAATACAGATTAAAACGAGATATTTTTGATGAGAAAAGGCGGTGCAGAAAAAAATTGAGATTGAGTGTAGAAACTCGTTAAAACGATTGATTTTAGATGATAGAGGGATTCAACGAAGAACCGTGGAGCACAGTGAATTAAGACATTCTCGAGCACCACGACAGTCTGAGGCGAATTCCTTTATCGCTAAAAGCGACGTTTTAAAATTACATCATGCCTAGTTGCATCTTCCCCTCCTCCGAAATCATATCCTGATTCCAGGCCGGCTCCCAGACTAGGTCGACTTTGGCGTCTTTGATGCCGTCTATGGCCATAACTTTGGATTGAGCGTCTGCGGCGATGGTTGGCCCCATACCACAACCTGGGGCTGTGAGGGTCATTTGGATAAATACGTCGGTAGTGCCGTCATCTTTGGGATCTAGGGCACAGTCATAGACGAGTCCTAGGTTGACAATATCTACAGGGATTTCTGGGTCAAAGACTTTTTTGAGTTGAAACCATACTTTGTCTTCTAAAGAGGCGTTTTCAAATTCTGCGCTTTCGGCTTCTTTCTCAGCTTTGACTTCTGCGTCTTCTTCGATACCAAGGGCATCAGCATCATCAGTTGAAATACGAGCGAGTCCTGCCTCTGTAGCGACAGTGTAAGAACCTCCCAATGATTGAGTGATAAATACAGCTAATCCAGCGGGCAAGCTGACCGTGTCACCACTAGGGATTTGAATGGCGTCAACGTCTCTGTTTAAAATAATTTCTGATTGCATAAAATAATAAGTGTAAAATGGTTAAATAAATAAATGATATCTGAGCGTTCTTAGGACTCCCCTTTGGCGCAAGGTTCGGCGTCGACACGACTTGCAGCCCCTGGAGTCGTGACAAATGGTCCCCCTTCGAGCGGCGCTTGATGCGCTGAAAAATCAGCATCTGGAATCTCGGACTCTATACCTGCTAGCGGAAAGTCCTTGCGTAGTGGGTAGTGTTCGTAGCCCTCCCACATGAGAATACGGGTCATTTCTGGGTGGTCAATGAACTCTATACCCATCATGTCAAAAATTTCGCGTTCGTGCCAGTTAGCTGTTTTCCAAATAGTGACGGCTGTAGGTACACTCTGACCTTCAGTTACCGCTGCTTTGACTCGGATATGCTGCCTATCGTTGACTGTTGCTAGTTCATAGACAACTTCAAAACGTGGGCTATCATGCAGGTGGTCTACACTTGAGATATCAAGTAGCATCACCATTTTGTGCTCTTTACGTAAGTTCACTAAAATGTCATAGAGCTTTTCTAATTCAACCGTAATACTAAGCTCTCCACGAAAAACAACGACACTTTGAATAGATTCACCCCACTTATCTGTTAGCGCGTCGACTATTTTTTGCTGAGTCGGTGTTGGTTCGGTACTGATTAACTGAGACATAAATTAAGCTAAAGTAAGGCTGCTGATTTGTTATTTGGTGTTTTGCGCAGAGAGTTGTTTGCCTGCTGAACTTTCATTGGCAATTTTATCCTGTAGCTTCATAAGCCCATCAATCAAGGCTTCTGGACGTGGTGGGCAACCAGAGATATAAACATCCACAGGTAAAATTTGGTCTACTCCTTGTAATACAGAGTAACTACGATACATGCCACCACTTGAGGCACACGCTCCCATCGCTATACACCACTTAGGCTCTGGCATTTGATCCCAAATACGCTTCACGGCTACTGCCATTTTATAAGTCACAGTGCCAGCCACAATCATCACGTCACTCTGACGTGGGGAAAAACGCATCACTTCCGCACCAAAACGAGAAATATCATAACGGGCAGCACCTGTACCCATAAGCTCAATAGCGCAACAGGCTAAGCCCATAGGCATTGGCCAGAGTGAATTCTTACGCATCCAATTAATCGCTTCATCGACACGTGTAATGATAACATTACCTTCAATTTTTGAGTCGTAGGCGTAATCTTGAATTGGAGCAGTTTGAGTAGGAGACTTAGGTTCTGCTTGCATGCTAAATAAGTTACACTAGTTAATCTAAAATAGTCAACCGCAATCCGCTCTCATACTTGAGTGAATCTTTGCCCCTCTAGGCAGGTAGTAGCTACCTTATTTTATCACCCCCCAATTTTCGGTCACAAATGGCCACAATACAAAAAATGCTGGACCCACAAGGTTATGTTGAGGTACAGGCCCCCAATAGCGTGAATCTAATGAATTTTGAGTGTTATCACCTATGGCTACATATTCCTGCTTGTCAGGATTAGCTGAATCTTGCAAAAGAAGTTTTTCGACATCATAACCACCTAAGTAATCATTAAACCTTTTACTCTGCGTCAATTGATAGCCTCTATTTGCTGCATATAAACCTTGCGCTTGCATCACTCTTTGGATGCCAAATTCAGAAGCTTCTTGGTCGTTAATTATTAGTTTACCTCCAGGTTTAATGCTGATGGTGTCTCCTGGTACAGCTACCAAGCGTTTAATGTAATTATCCCCACCTTGTTGATCAGTAAAGTTACCTTGGCTCTGAGCTATTTTCCCTTTGATTCCTAGTGTATCAAACACAAAGACTTCACCTCGCTTAGGCGCACGAAAATGATAGCTCACCTTATCCACTATAATCATATCACCAGTATCTACATAACCACGAATGATAGTGTCTCCAGTTTTGTAGATAGTATTAGGTGTAGGCCTAAACCCTAAATCTTTGGTTAAAACATTTTTACTTATAGGTAGAGTAATCGTTCTTCCATCACTGAGTTTAATATCTGTTCTAATGAGAAACTTGAATTTCATGTATTGCTGAATACTCACTACACTGCAATCAGATTTAGCGATATGATTAAAATAGGCTCGTCCGTGTGTTAAACGCTCTGATAACCTCACTAGAGGGTTAGGTATTTCCTCTGGAGAGAGTGCCTGACCATGTATCCCGTACAATGTCGGCTGCATTGAGCCTGTAGGGATTCTGAATGGTTGTAGTAAGAAAGCTTTGAGTGAAAATATCACAAACAAGGCGAGGAGAAACTCTTCTACCTGTACATGTAAGAAATTACCGAAAACTCCAAACTTACGGTTCCACTTTTCATTAAGCTTCCTCAGCCTAATAAGAGCTTCTTTTAATTCATCGGAATCGCCTTCACTCCCTTTATGCTGTTTACTAAGTTCAGCTAATGTATCTCGACGCGACGTTAATTCTGCAAAATCACCCGTACTAATACGGTCTTTTTCATAATTGAGCAATTTACAAGCCAGAGCAAGTTGCTCTTTAATATTAGCTTTTATTTTTTTACTCAAAACAGTTAGTGAATAGACGGATAGGTTTTAGCCGCCTTGAAATTAAAAGCATTTAATTAATGCCCTTCTTTTGCGTGATGATCATCATGTGAATCACCATGCTCTTTGTGGTCGTCATGTGCGTCATGACCTTTATCGTGTGAATCACCATGTTTGTCATGATCGCCGTGATCATCATGTGAACCATGAGCCTCAAATAGACGTTTAGATCCTGGTACTAATTTGCCGTCAGCGTCATACGTGTCTTCCCAACTGTGTGAATCACAAGCAGTAAAGAAAAATAAACAAACAAAACTAAATAATAAGGAGATAAAAGGCTTCATAAATGGATACAAAAAATATGTCCTCAATAACTACACCACATCTGTGAAAAATCAACCCAAAAACCAAGTTTTGAACAAAGCAAAGTTGAAAAAGGCTCGCTTTGCCCAAAAACCCGCTTTATTAATAAGTCGCTTTAAGGGACTGTTGAAAGTCTAGTGATGATGAGCCCGTTAGTTAATTTTTCCATAAGCAAGAAGTAATCGTTAGCGTGTATAGACATACCGCTAAGAGAACGACACAGCTTATGGCAAAAGAAACAACGGTTACCTTCACTCAATTTCAAGTCAACTTTGTTGAATTGAAGAAACTTTAAAACTTTTACTAACATGGTCATGATTAGTAGACTTTCAACAGCCCCTTAAATAAATTTACGCCTAAATATTTCTACCTCTATGAAACACACACAAGCTCTGAAAAATATTATTCTCTTTGATTTAGATGGAACTATATTACAACCAGATACCCAACTACTCTTTTGCCATTGGGTTTTAAAACAACAGCCTTGGAGAATTATCCTCGTTTTTATTTACTTACTTTTACTACCTTTAGGCCTAATTATAAAAACAGCTGGACTTAAGCGACTCTTCCTCGTCTATCTAGCAGGTATTAAGCAAGGGCAGTTAGAGGAACTTGTGCAAAGCTTTTGTGATCATTACATCCCTCGTATTTGTTACCCTACAGTACTACGCCGTATTCAAGAGCATAAGTTACAAGGGAAGACACTCATCCTCTCCTCTGCTAGCCCTCAATGGTGGGTGACTATTATCGGTGAAAAACTAGGATTTGATGCCAGTTTTGGGACACAGGTTGAACTTAAGCAAGGTTCTCTATTCCCTGAAATACCGCAAGGCAATCATAAGTCAGAGCGCAAAATTGAAGTCCTCAATGCTTATTTTGCTCAGCAATCACTCATCAAGGCTGGTGAGCCTTGGCAAGTCGCTCATGCTTATTCTGATAGTTCTGCGGATCTGCCGATGCTAGAGTCAGCTGCTCAAGCGACACTTATCCATCCTAGTGCCAAGCTCCAAGCTTACAACCAAACTCACGATAAATCATGGGAGCAATTATTCCCTAAACCTCATATTAAAGGCGTGAATCTCATCATTCATAACCTCCTCTGTCTTATAGGTGCTGGTGAAGGTTGGTATAACGATTGGAAAGCCTTACTTCTCGATAAAATTGTTCCTAAATAATTCCACCGTGAATTAATGGTATTGTGAAAACTCAGTTACTCATCCCTGGCAAGCCTAAATTGGCTTACGCTCAAACTGGCTGTGACTTTTATTTAAAGCGCCTTAAGCCTTACGGTAACTACGAGTTAAACTGGCTCAAAGAAAGCGCACAAAAACACCCTAGTGAACAATTGCTCAATGCTAGCGAAGGTTGGGTAAGAATCGCTATTGATGAACGAGGTAAGAGCTACACTACCGAAGAGTTCTTAGCTCTAACTCAAGAACTGCAGCATGACCCTGAACACCGCCACAAAAAAGGGCTGTGTTTTCTCATTGGTTCTGCTAATGGGCATATGGCTGAGCTACGCCAAAAAAGTGACGAAATCATTAATGTCGCACCTTGGGTCTTGCAACATGAACTTGCATTGCTTATGTTACTTGAACAGCTCTATCGTATTGAGAGCTTAAAGGCAGGCTCACCTTACCATCGTAAATGACGCTTATTTGCCACTAGCTATTTAACTACTTTTTCTTAAATTCATGGAATCTAACGCTCCTATTGGCATTGTTGCCGGCAAAGGTCTCTACCCTAAGCTTCTTTTGCAAGCTATCAAGATTCTTGCCCCGAACCGCACACGCTTTGTTATCGGCTTTAAGGGGGAAACAGACCCTGACTTACGCCATGATTGCGAAGTTCTCTACTGGTTTAATGTCGGTCAATTAAGCAAACCTATTCGCACCCTTAAAAAAGCCAACGTCAAGGAAGTCATCATGGCTGGGCAAATCACCCCTAACAATCTATTTAAATTACGTCCTGATTTACGAGCTCTCAAGCTCCTATCTAAGCTTAAAGAGACTAATGCTGATAGTTTATTTGGAGCTATTGCAGACGAACTAGAATCATCAAGCATTCATGTATTGCCTGCTATCACTTATATGGAGAACTACCTCACGACAGAGGGACACCTATTTGGGCCTAAACCTAAGGCAAAAGCCATCGAAGATATCACTTACGGTTACAGTGTAGCACAAAAAACAAGTTCTCTTGATATCGGTCAAACTTGTATCGTGAGAAATGGCACTATCCTTGCTGTTGAAGCTTTTGAAGGCACTAATGATTGTATCACTCGTGGTGGAGCACTAGGGCATGGTAAAAATGTCACCATGGTTAAGGTCGCTAAACACAATCATGACTTTAGATTTGATGTGCCAGTTATTGGGGCTACTACAGTCAAGAAATGTGCCGAAGCAGGTATTAACACCATCGCTCTCGAAGCTGGACGTACGCTGATACTTGAACCAGAGGCCATGAAAGAAATGGCCAAAGAGCGCAAAATCAGCATCTATGGCATCAAATCTAGTGTAGGTTAAACCTCTTCACTAAGGAGGCTGAGTTCGTGATACTTACCCTTCTTGTCGAGTAACTCTTGGTGAGTCCCCTGCTCAATCACTACTCCTTTGTCTAAGACATAGATTTTATCCGCTTTTTCCACCGTAGAAAGACGGTGCGCAATGACAAAGGCAGTACGCTTATCTAGAAGTTTTTCTAAGCCTTCTTGAATCAGTTTTTCTGTAGTGTTATCCACACTCGAAGTGGCTTCATCTAAAATGAGAATAGGTGGATTCTTGAGAAACGCACGCGCCATAGATATACGCTGTTTCTCCCCTCCTGATAGTTTAACCCCTCTTTCTCCAATCTGAGAATCGAGTTGATCAGGTAAGTCTCTGACAAATACAGCAGCATGCGCTACCTCTAAAGCCTGCCAAAGTTCTTCGTCCGTGGCGTCTTGATTAGCTAAATAGAGATTCTCTCTCACGGTACCGTTAAAGAGGAATGGATCTTGGCTCACATAACCAATTTGCTCACGCAATGAAGGTTTATTGAGCTGGTTAATCTCTTGTCCATCTACGGTAATTGAACCCTGTGTGTATTCATAGAAACGAGTGAGTAAATTCACAATCGTTGACTTACCTGCTCCTGTCGTCCCCACCAGCGCGATCATTTCCCCAGGTTCGGCAACCATATCAATATTACTTAGAGTTTTTTCCCTCTCTAAATACTGAAAACTCACATTATCAAACACCACTCTCCCTCTAACAGGCTGCTCAATGAGCTCACCATCAAAGGCATTAATCTCATCATCATGATCCAAAATCTCAAACACACGTGCCGCAGCGGCTCTAGCTGACTGCGCCATTTGATTGAGTTGATGTAATTTAGTTACAGGTTCATAAAGAGACGGTATAATCGCAAAGAATGGAAATAATATAGAAGCATCCGTAATATCACCAGAAATCAAACGTTGAGCACCCACAAATAAGACTAATACAGAACCCACGCTATTAAGAAATGCCATCGAAGGAGAATATAAAGCCCACGCTCTCATGACCTTAAGTGTGGCTTTACTGACTTTTTCTGTAGCTTCTTCAAACCTAGTCGACTCCTTTGCCTCAGCGGCATACGATTTAATTTGCTGAATCCCTGATAAATTGTCATTGAGGATAGAGTTCATCTCTCCTGTCAGCTTCTTGACCTCTGAGTATCTGTAACGTGCATTGCGACTGTACATTAATGCGCCAACAGCAAGAAATGGCACTGGAGCTAACGCCGCCCAAGCCATTGATGCATCTTTATAAAATAAATAGATACTTACACCTGCAATTTGCAAAATAGCAATCAACCCTTGCTCTAAACCATCTACCATTAGACGCTCCATCGCAGGCACGTCTTCTAAAACTCGTGTCATCGTGTCCCCTGTACGCTTATTATCAAACCAACGCATAGGTAATGCCTGCAATTTACGATACAGTTGATTACGTAAATCTTTAATAGCTCTTTGTTCAAAAGTGTTGTTGATAAGTATGCGCAGATAGTTAAATAGCCCACGTAAAAAGAAGGAAGCAAAACCAATAAGTGTATAAGGTATTAGTTTTGCATAATCTCCATCAGTGATGACTTCTGATACTATTCTCTGAGTCATTTCAGGGAATATGAGTAACATCAATGTCATAAGTATTGAGCAACCAAACAGTGCTGCCGCCAACAGCTTATATTTAGCCATGGCTGAAAAAATTCTCCACACTTCTTGCATGGGCACAGCTTAGATGAAAATCACTGCTTGGCAATCATGATTTAACAGTTTTTTATCAGATTCTAGAAGCTGAACTAAGCAATCAAGATGCGTCTTTTGAAAAGCGTTTTATACGCCTCTACCAGAATCACTATTTCTAGTAGTAATGAGCTCAGCCCTATAATCACTAATAACCAATTTTTCTGCTCTATCCAAGACAAGTCAGAGCCTAAAGCATTAAAAAAGATTTGCTGAATCATCGCCCAAGCAGGCAAAATAAGCATAAATACAGCTGGAATGATAATCAGTAATTTGCGCCACCCTTGCAATACATCACGCTTTTTCAGCCAGACGAGCACTACAATAAATGCTAAACCTCCTAAGAGCTGATTAATAGCCCCAAATAACGGCCAGAGAATTAGCCCTCCCGTTCCCATAGGTAATTCAGGCTTAGCTCTTAAACAGGCCAAAACAAAGGCAAATGAAACCGCAATTGTCGTCGCTACATATTTATTAGTGAGCCAAGTCAGTCTTAATGGTTTAGGTTCTTTGAGATTGTTTTGGGTGAGGCTATTTTCTTTGCGCCAGTTAATCTGCCCAATTTCTTGAATCACATACCTTTGTAGGCGACAGGCCGAATCTAGAGTTGTAGCCGCAAATGAAGCGACAAAAACCCCCATCAAAGCCCTACAGGCTTCGATAGGTAAACCTAGGCTCAAAAACCAATTTGAGGAGCCATCCACAAAGGCAGAAACTTTAGCAGCCAATCCTTTGGCGCTCAACCAGTCTCCATAACGATGACTCCATGCTTCTTGTCCAAACACCCAACCATCATCTTGAGTAAAAATACCTAAGCCCAATCCAGCGCAACAAGCCATAATCACAAGTACAGCCAAAAAGCCTTCCATAAGCATAGATCCATAACCAATAAACTGAGCATCTGTTTCGCAACGCAACTGCTTAGATGATGTGCCTGAAGCCACCAAACAATGAAACCCTGACACAGCTCCACAAGCGATGGTGATAAATAGAAATGGCAGTATCGCTGGTAACATTTTAAGGTCAGCATTTGGCTCAATCATGGGCGCTGCTAAACTCAAGCTATGCGTCACACCAGAGTTATTAATATCTAAACCGGTAAAGGACACGACCACGAGCCCCACCACCATCAGTAATAAAATAACACCCAACTGTAAGGCATTGATAAAATCTCGTGGTTGCAACAAGACCCAAACTGGCATAATTGAAGCAATCCAGCAATAAACCAAAAGTGCGATTACCCACCACAAGGTGCTCTGAGAAGACAGCCACAGGTTAGCCGCCTCAATCCATGGTATTTTAGCCAAAAATACCATACTAAGCATAATCATTAAGCTAATAAAAGCGGGAATAAATAACCTCACTTTACCTTGTTTAATGAGAACTCCCACCCCTATTGCTAAAGGGATTTGAATCAGACACGGTATAATTGCCTGAGGAAACTGTCTAAAAATAGCCGCAATAACTAAGCCAAAAATAGCGAGCACAATCGTAATCGCAAACAGCAGGATAAATAAGAAACAGTTTTTAGCCCTGACCCCTATAAGTCTACCTGCTATCTCACCTAATGTTTGGCCTTTATTTCTTAATGAAATCACCAGTGATGAAAAATCCTGCAACGCTCCAATAAAAATAGAGCCAAACATTACCCACAACAAGGCTGGCAACCACCCCCATATCACAGCTAAAGCAGGGCCAACAATAGGACCTGTACCAGCGATAGAGGTGAAGTGATGCCCAAACACCACCCACTTGGAAGACGGTACATAATCTTGTCCATCTTCTAATTCTATTGCAGGAGTTTGGCGCGTTGAATTTAGCTTGAAAATATTTTTGGCTAACCACGTTCCATAAATTTTGTAAGCAAAAATAAATAAAATAGCACAAGCTAATACGATAAATAATACGGTCACACAAATTAACTATCTAAAAACTGAATCAAAAACAACTTTGTTGTTGTAAAAAAAGTCTTATTTGCTAGTTTTCGTTGTCTTATATACCTTTTATTTATATGAAAAAAATATCATTATTCCTTGCCAGTGCAGTCTCCCTGTTGCTCTTCACTCAATGTAATTCAGCAACATCATCGGAAGCTGCTATTAAACAAGATTGCTCAAAAGAAGTGTGTTGTGCGCCACTTGCTAATATTGACGAGAGTCAACCGCTTACTTTCCAAGGCTGCCCAGGTGGCGTAGGTGAAGGAAAGCACATCGTGCTCATTGCAGCAGACCATGAGTACCGCTCAGAAGAGACTATCCCCGCTCTTGCTCGTATTCTTGCTAAGACTTATGGGTTTAAATGCACAGTACTTTTCTCAGTAGATGAAGAAGGTTATTTAAAAGCTGGCTATTCTAACATCCCTCACATGGATAAGCTCAACGAAGCTGATTCATTAGTTCTTTTTGCTCGTTTTCTAGATTTACCAAATGAGCAAATGGCACCTCTTATTAATTACTTAAAAGCTGGCAAACCTATTCTATCTTTACGTACCTCAACTCATGCTTTTAATAACGGAGGCAAAGGAACCTATGCTCACCTTGACTGGAAAGCTAAAGACACCAATTTTGGTCGTCAAATTGTAGGCGAAGGCTGGGCTGGTCACTACGGAACCAACCACAAGCAAAGCACCCGTTTGGACATTGTTCCTGAACAAGCTAACCATCCTATTTTAACTGGCGTTGACTCTATGTGGGTAGAATGTGGAGGTTATATGGCAGACCCTAGAGAGCCTGTAACTGTACTCGCTATGGCTCAGCCANTTAATGGCATGACTCCAGATTCTCCTAATGATTCAGAAAAACCTCCTGTACCAGGCTTATGGACAACTTCCTACACTTATGAGGNTGGCAAGGAAGGTCAAGTAGTAACCTCTACCTATGGAGCATCAGAAGACATCCAAAATGATGGCTATAGACGTTCACTTATTAACTCAGCTCTGTATTTATCAGGGCTTAGTGATAAAATTAAAGCCGATAACAACATCGATTTTATTGGAGTCTATCAACCCACTAAATTTGACATGTACAAATATGTTAGAGGAGTCAAACCTCTTGATCATGCTGGATGGGAAACACCTATTCCTGTACGTCACATGACAGAAGCTGAATTCAAAGCTATTGAAGAAGATAGAATAGCGCTACAGAGAGCAAAACGCAAAGCTCAACAAGAAGCTAAAAAAGCAGCTGAAGCAGCCAAAGCAGAAGCTTTAAAACTAAAAGAAGCAACTACAGAGAAAGTTGAAGAAGTTAAAAATAAAGCTGAAAGCTTAATCAAAAGTATCAAATAGTCACTTGAGTTAAGCTCTAAAACAAAAAAAGTCCGTAACAGCTTACCTGTTACGGACTTTTTTATTTACTCAAATAACTATCTTATATATTACAAGTCTTTGATTGATAATTCAAAAGCCTCTACCGTACGCTCTATCACTTCTTCACTATGAGCTAAACTAATAAACCCAGTTTCATAAGGAGATGGAGCCATATACACTCCATTATCTAGCATATTCCAAAACAGCTTTTTAAATTGTCCTGTTTGGCTAGCCATGACATCGTCTACGTTATTAATCTCTCTATCTCCAAAATAGAGGCAGAACATAGAACCTACACGGTTAAAGCTATGCGCGATGCCTTCCTTGATTAACGCTTCGGTTAAACCTTTCTCCAAACTAGCTCCAATAATATCTAAACGAGCATAACCATCAGCCTTTTCCATGGCTTTGAGCTGAGCAATACCTGCTGCCATAGCTAATGGATTGCCGCTAAGTGTACCTGCTTGATAGACCGGCCCATCAGGCGCTAGATAATCCATGATTTCCTTCTTACCGCCAAAGGCTCCTACTGGCAGACCTCCACCAATCACCTTGCCCATAGCTGTTAAATCTGGAGTCACACCGACCAGCTCTTGCACACCACCTTTAGCGAGACGAAAACCTGTCATGACTTCATCAAATATAAGTACAGAGCCATGCTTTTCAGTGAGCTCTCTAAGCAACTCTAAATACCCAGGCTTAGGAAAAATTAAACCAGCATTGGCTGGAAATGGCTCAACTATAATAGCTGCAACCTCATCACCTCTAGCAGCAAAAAACTCCTTAATCTGCTCAGCATCATTATAATTAAGCACAATAGTCTGCTCTGCATAACTTTTGGGAATACCAGCAGAGTCAGGCTCGCCATGAGTCAGAGCTCCAGAACCTGCAGCAACAAGCAAGCCATCCACATGACCATGATAACAGCCATTAAATTTAATAATCTTATCTCGGCCAGTATAACCACGAGCAAGGCGGATACAAGACATGGTAGCCTCAGTGCCTGAGCTCACGCAGCGCACCTTCTCGACACTTGGCACCCAATCAATAATCATCTGAGCTAATGTGATTTCGTAGGGGTTAGGCGTACCAAATGACACACCTTTTTTAGCCGCCTCATGCACAGCCTCTGTCACTACCAAAGGCGCATGACCTAAAATCGCAGGCCCCCAAGTACCAATATAATCGATATAATGGTTGCCATCTACATCTTCTAGTTGAGCACCTTTAGCGCGCTTAGTAAAAAATGGATTCCCACCTACATTGCGAAAAGCACGTACAGGAGAGTTAACACCACCAGGAATAAGCTCTAAGGCTTTATTAAATAAATTTTCAGATAAGGTCCGGTTCATCATAAAATTCAGGGTCGTTAAAAGTAGGGTCTTTGAGTTGTAGCCATTGATTAAGAATCTCTACTGCAGCAGCTTTATCAATGATTTTCTTTTGTTGTTTGGCATTTTTACCTGTCTCGTAGAGTTTCTCGCTAGCCATCACTGTCGTATAACTTTCGTCGACAAAATGCAATGGTAGAGCTGGAAAATGATGTGCTACTTGTTTAGCAAATTTTTTAATATATTTGGCAGAGCTCCCTTCTGTGCCATCAGCTAAGAGAGGAATACCGATTACTATTTGCTTAATCTTTTTGTGCTCAATAATTTCTGTTAATTGCTCTAACACTTTACCCTCTTTAACATGTAATGTGGTGAGAGGGTGAGCCATCATCCCCAGAGGGTCCGTAACCGCCAAACCGATACGAGCGCGACCATGATCAATGGCTAAGATAGGATGCTCACCTATATCATTCATATTAAAGTAGGTCTGCGGGGAGTAAATCAACGAGCTTCTTAATTTGTTCTACCTGATGTTTATTAGCTACAAGCAAGGCATCTGGAGTTCTCACAATCACTAAATCATCCACACCTAATAAAGCCACATGCTTAGGCTGATCCAACACACTATCAAAGACAATATTGCCCCTAGCATCTAAAGTCGTTATATTCTGATTAGAGCGATTCTCATCAGCCAAAAGTGGTAAGTATTCAGCTGCTGATATCCATGAACCTATATCATCCCAGCTAAAATCAACCTCCATCACCAAAACTTTGGTTGAACGCTCCATGAGGGCGTAATCAATAGACAGAGCTTCTAACTCCTCAAATTGAGCATGACAAGCATCATCTGAGTCAAATTCGCTATTAGCAACTCCTGTAAAAAACTTAGCTAATGCAGGTGCATGCTGTTTCAAATTAGTTGCAAACCCAGCTACCGACCATACAAAAATACCAGCGTTCCATGAGAATCTACCTAGCTGAATAAATTTCTCTGCTAGTTCTGTAGCTGGTTTCTCTCTAAATCTGAGAACTTGGTGTGCCTGACTGTCTAATCCTGTGTCTAAACTATCTCCTCTTTCAATATAACCATAGGATGAACATGCCCATGTTGGTTTTACGCCTAAAGTAATAAGGTAATCATCTCTTTGTGCCAAACTAAACGCATCTTGAATCAACGAACTGAATGCCTCATGGTCATCTATCAACTGATCTGAAGGTAACACCACCACATTAGCCTCTGCATTAATTTGGGCAATCTTAGCCATGCCATAACTAATCGCAGGAGCCGTATCACGCTTGCTAGGCTCAACCAAAATATTAGCCTGATTAAATTGCGGAGCTACCGCTAAGATTTGCTCAACTTGAGTCGGGTTAGTTAAGATATAAATATTCTCAGCTGGCACCACACCTTGCAATCTATTAATAGTCTGCTCTAGTAAGGTTCGCTCAAAAAATAGACTTAAAAATTGTTTAGGCTTCTGCTTACGGCTGACTGGCCAAAATCTTGTCCCCGAACCACCAGAAAGAATAAGCGCATAATTATTAGAAGCCATCATCAAATAAATCTTAGTAACTACAATCCTGAATTAAACCCATTAAAACTCACGCAGTAATATCAAATAAATTTTAGTTAGTAAGTTTTGGATGTAAAAGGCGCTTATTGAAGAACGTGACTCGCAGTGTAGAAAAACCTACTCGAGAATCACGCAAGTCTGAGGTAAGCGACTTTTACGCCAAAAGAGGCTATCTAAAATTAATTTTGAGGGGCTACTGGTCTAATCGGCATCAATACATAGAGAAATGCTGAATCTAAGCGAATCACACCTGGAGTTAAACCGTCAATGAGGTCTAAGTAAACTTGCTCTTCTACTAGATGTTCTAGTACTGACACGATGTATTCGGCGTTAAATGAAATAGCGAGAGTATCTCCTGTGTAGTCTACTTCAACTGTTTCTTCTGCTTCACCTACTTCTGCTGCGTGGGCTACGACTTGTAATTGACCACTTTCAAAGTTAAGCGTCACATTATTAGTCTTATCAGAAACAGTTGTTACACGACGTAATGTTTCTAAGAAACTTTTTCTATCAAGCGTTACACGATGTCTAGCTTCACCAGGAATGACTTGTTTGTAGTTAGGGTAATTACCACTGATTAGCTTACTTACTAAAGTCGCGTTCTCAAGCTCAAATGAGATAGAACTTTCGTCAATTTTTACTAGTACTTCACCCTCATCACTAAGCACTTTAGAAAGCTCAGTGATAGTTTTAGCTGGGATGATGATATCTACCTCATTGGCCTGAGGAAAATCTAAATCTTCAGCAACCATGGCTAAGCGGCGACCATCTGTCGCGACCATCGTCATTTTACTATCTTTAAATGAAGTGAAAATACCGTGGAGCACATAGCGTGTCGCGTCACTTGAAATAGCGTAAGAAGTCTTGCGTAGAGATTTTTTGAGTAACTCTTGTGAAATACTAAATTGCTTTTCGCCCTTGAGCTCAGTGAGCGGTGGAAAGTCAGCGCTAGATAGACCCACTAATTTAAATAAACTTTTACCACTCTTGAGAGTAGCTGCATTCTTGTCATCAATAGAGATTTCAATCTCACGTGCAGAAAGCTCTTTGACGACACTGGCTAAACGACGAGCTGGCAATGTGGTCTGACCAGGTTCAAGCACCTTAGCCTCGACTCTAACAACCATACCAGTTTCTAAATTACTTGTGGTCAACTTAAGAGCACTATCTCCATCGCTTTCGATAAGAACATTAAATAAAATAGGTAAAGTTGCACGTGAAGAAACCACACTCTGTACTTGGAGTAAGCCTTCTAATAAAACTGCTTGGTCAATTTGGAATTTCATAAGTGTAAATAAAATATTTGTTGCTTTAATAACTGAACATTTTAGAGTGTTTTGACAAGCTTTTTCCTTTTCAAAGAGTACAGAACAGTATAAACGACAAAAAATATGGACGAGATTGACGACTCTTTACAAGCCTTCCCTGAAATTATTCAACAAAATGATGAAACATGGATGCGCCAAGCACTACGCCAAGCAGAGCGTGCTCTGAACGACGACGAAGTCCCCATAGGCGCTATCATCATCAAAGATGAGCAAATCATCGGCAAAGGCTGGAACCAAGTCGAAACCCTCAAAGACGGCACCGCCCACGCCGAAATTATAGCGCTCAGTGCCGCTCAATCTCATCTAAGCGACTGGAGACTTAACGAATGCACCCTCTACGTCACCAAAGAGCCCTGCCCCATGTGCGCAGGAGCACTCATGAACTGCCGCATTGGCAGAGTTGTATTTGGAGCACGTGACCCCAAAGCAGGCTGCTGTGGAGGCTGGCAAAATTTACTAGACAGCAACCCTCCCCTCAATCACCAAGCTCCAACCGTAGGAGGCATTCTCGAAGAAGACTGCGTCACACTCCTTAAACACTTCTTCCAAGAAGCGAGACGTAAGAAAAAGGAGAAATAAGCCTTATATAACTTCATCTACTTTGTTCTTTGATGAGATAGCAGTAGCTATTCTACAGCCACCCATCAAACGCCTCGTATCTAAAGCCATCTAAGACTT
>JGI20154J14316_10002262_pt1 | contig 16374 bp, 12 predicted proteins | sample COG_04_FD_14316 | JGI IMG/M metagenome (IMG submission 14316) | reverse complement strand
ATTGTCAAAAGTGACTTTTTTTCCTTCTTCAGTTTGCAAACGATTCACAAAGACTTTTTGGTCTTTTTCAACTTTGAATTGATGCCCTGCTATCTCTACAATTGCGTACATAGCGTAACGTTTTTATTAAATTAGTTTAAATTAAACACACTACACCTAAAAGTATAGCGGCTGCAAATATAATTCTATTATCTTAATCTGCAAATAATTTTCAGCTTATCCTCCAAATTACTTAGTTTAAAATTTAACTTTAAAAAAAAATGTTATTTTTGATGGCATAAAATGTAACAAAATAAGAACTCAAACGTCTTATTTATTAATTATTAATTATTAATTAAAAACTAACTCATGAAAAAATGCTTATGTTCTTTAGCTACTTTGCTTATGATTACCTTGACGATCTCAGCACAAGAAGTTAAATTTGAAGAGTACGATTTAAGTAACGGAATGCATGTTATTTTGCATCAAGACAATACCGCTCCTGTTGTGACAACTTCTGTCATGTACCATGTTGGTGCAAAAGACGAAAATCCAGAACGCACTGGATTTGCACACTTTTTTGAACACTTATTATTTGAAGGAACTAAAAATATCCCTAAAGGAGAATGGTTTACAATTGTAACTTCCAATGGAGGAAGCAACAATGCCAACACTACCGATGATCGAACTTATTACTATGAAGTATTTCCTTCAAACAATGTAGAGCTAGGACTGTGGATGGAATCGGAACGTTTACTACACCCTGTCATTAATCAGGATGGTGTTGACACACAAAACGAGGTTGTAAAAGAGGAAAAAAGATTAAGAGTTGACAACAGTCCTTATGGAAAATTCCTTGAAATGATTAAAGTTAACATGTTTAAAAAACACCCTTATAAAGGAACTACGATTGGAAAAATGGCGCATTTAGATGCAGCAACTCTAGAAGAGTTTCAAGCGTTTAACAAAAAGTTCTATATCCCTAACAATGCTGTTTTAGTGGTTGCTGGTGATATTGATGTTGCAGCGGTTAAAGTAATGATTGAGGATTATTTTGGACCAATCCCAAGAGGTGAAGACATCGTAAGAAACTTCCCAAAAGAAGATCCAATTACAGAACCAATGCGTGCAAAAGCATATGATCCAAACATTCAAATTCCTGCTGTAATGGCAGCTTACAGAACGCCTTCATTTAAAGAAAGAGATTCTTATGTACTCAGTATGATTTCAACTTATTTGAGTGATGGAAAAACATCAAAACTTTACAAAAAAATAGTTGATGACAAAAAAATGGCACTTCAAGTAGGTGCTATTGATTTTAGCCAAGAAGACTATGGGACTTATATATTATATGGATTGCCTTTAGGAGATGTTTCATTGGACGATCTTGTTGTAGAAATGGATGAAGAAATTGCAAAACTTCAAAACGAACTCATTTCTGAGAGAGACTACCAAAAAATTCAAAATAAATTTGAAAACAACTTTGTTAGCTCAAACTCTAGTATTGAAGGAATTGCAAATTCATTGGCACGTTACTACATGCTGTATGGCGATGTAAATTTAATCAATAATGAAATTGATATTTACCGCTCGATAACTCGTGAAGAAATCAAAATGGTTGCAAACAAATATTTGAATGCAAACCAACGATTGGTATTAGAATACTTACCAGAATCCGATAAGGAATAACAACTAAAAAGATTTAAAAATGAAAACTAAATTATATATATTAATTGCCGTGTTTTTTATGTCTCTAGGAGTGAATGCTCAGATTGACCGCTCACAGCAACCAAAACCAGGGCCTGCTCCAAAGATTTCATTGGAAAAGCCACAAGAATTTGAATTAAAAAATGGTCTCAAAATATTGGTTGTCGAAAACCATAAACTGCCAAGAGTTTCTTTTAACATCGCTTTTGACAGAGAACCTGTATTGGAAGGCGAAAAAGCAGGGGTTACAGCGCTTTTGGGAGCCATGCTAGCAAACGGCACCACTACTATTTCAAAAGATGATTTTAATGAAGAAATTGACTTTTTAGGGGCACGTTTGAATATTGGTTTTGGAGGAGGTTCCGCAAATTCATTAACAAAATACAGCAATCGTATGCTAGAGTTATTAGCGGATGCAACTATGAATCCTTTACTAACTGAAGAAGAATTTCAAAAAGAAAAAGAAAAACTTATCGAAGGAATCAAATCAGATGCCAAAAGTGTCGATGCAATTGCAGGACGTGCTGGAGGGGCATTAGCCTACGGGAAACACCATCCTTATGGAGAATTTGTGACTGAAGAATCTGTGGAAGCAGTAACGCTTGCTGACGTAAAAGCATATTTCGAAAAATACTTTACACCCAACAATACCTATTTGGTAATAATTGGGGACGTCAATACAAAATCCGTAGTTAAACTTGCAAAAAAGCATTTCAAAAATTGGGAGAAAGCAGCGACTATGACTACTGAGATTGTTGAGCCGAATACAAATCCTGAAGCCTTAGAAATCAACTTTATTGACATGCCAAATGCGGTACAATCAAATATTTCTTTGACGAGTAATGTCAAATTAAAAATGAGTGATCCAGATTACCACGCAGTGCTGATTGCCAATAAAATACTAGGTGGTGGATTTAATAGTTACTTAAACATGAACCTTCGTGAAGAACATGGTTACACATACGGAGCACGATCTTCAGTTGGAACAGACAAGTACATCTCTCGTTTTAGAGCAGGAGCAGCGGTAAGAAATGCCGTGACAGACAGTGCAGTTGTTGAAACCATAAAAGAAATCAAACGCTTTCAAAACGAGCCTGTAGAAGCCGATGCCTTGGCAAACGCTAAAGCAAAGTATGTGGGTGATTTTGTATTGGCTCTTGAAAGACCAAGTACAATCGCTCAATATGCAATCAATACAAAAGTAAACGAATTACCAGAAGATTTTTATGCAACTTATTTAGAAAAAATAAACGCAGTAACTATTGAAGATGTGAACCGTGTTGCAAACCTTTATTTTACTGCAGATAAAGCCCGAATTGTGGTGGTTGGTAAAGGAAGTGAAGTGGTCGAAAACCTTGAAAAAACAGGGATTCCAATCAATTACTTTGACACCTTCGCAAACCCTGTTGAAAAACCTGAATTCTCAAAACCAATTCCAGAAGGAGTTACTGCTGCAACGATACTTGAAAGCTATATTGTAGCTATTTTGGAGGTCTTGAAGCCGTCAATGCAGTAAACTCTGTAAGGACAGCTGCAGATGTCACAATCGAAGGCATGCCATTTAAACCTACTGCAGTCATGAAAACCATGGCACCAAATATGTCATCAATGGAAATGTCTATTGAAGGAATGGGAACCGTTATGAAACAAAAATTTGATGGTTCTGAAGGGTATGCAGAACAACAAGGGATGCAACGACCAATGTCTGAAGAAGAACTTGCTGAAAAAGCAAAAGAAAAAGGTTTATTCCCAGAAACGTATTTGGATGCGAGTACTCTAACACTCGTAAGCTTAACAGCTATTGACGGAGTCGATGTTTACAAACTAAACGTTGATGAAGACTCCTATCGTTATTATGATGCTGCCACTGGGCTTTTGGTGAGAACTGAAAAATCAGAAGAAGCACAAGGTCAAACCATAACCTCTGTTCAGGATTTATCAGATTACAGAGAAGTAAATGGGGTATTATTCCCATTCGTACAGAAAATAACAGCTGGACCTCAAGTCATTGGTTTGACTGCAAGCGAAATTATCGTTAATGAGGGCGTCTCCGCAGAAGATTTTAAATAATCTAACCTTTATAAATTCTAAAAAAACCGAGGCATTAGCTTCGGTTTTTTTTTGCTTTTTTATTGGCTAAATAAATACCGCCTAAAATAAGTAAGGAAGCAAGTCCTTGATCTAATCCAAAAAGCTCTCCATCAAACAACCCCCAGAGTAGTGCTACAAGCGGCATTAAATAAGTGACAGAGGAAGCAAACACAGGACTTGAAATTTGTATTAAATTATTAAAGATGATTTTTGCCATGACAGTACCAAACACAGCCAGTATAGCGACAAATCCAATAGAAGAATATATGGATTCTTGCTCAAAAGTTTGAGCAGTGAAAAATCCAGAGAAAATTAGAACTATAAGAGCAGGAATCACAATTGCTATAAAATTCCCCGTCGCTATGGCAATCGGTTTCACTTCTTGAAGGTAATGTTTAATTATATTCACATTGAAACCATACATAACAGTTGCCAAGACCACAAAACCAGCGTATAAATAATTCTGATCAGGGTTGAGTTCCATACTGTTAAAAATAAGCATTGAAGCTCCTATAAACCCCAGAATCACCCCAAAGATTTGAGTTTTTGTAGATGCAATTTTAAAAATAGCTAACCCTATGAGCGTCGCATTTAATGGCACTAAAGCATTTAAAATAGAGACTATTCCACTATCCACTTCCGTTTCTGCAAACGCAAACAAAAAAGCTGGTAAAAACGTGCCAATAAATCCCGATAAAATCACCCATTTCCATTGAGGATTGAGAATAGTTTTAAGCGACTTATATCCAATCATAAAAATAAAAAGTGACGATATCACAGTTCGCAAACTCCCAAGCTGCAAAGGAGTTAAACCTACTAGACCCTTTTTAATAAGAATAAATGAACTTCCCCATACAATAGCTAATGTAAAAAGGTAAGCCCATTTTTTTTGTTCTTGATTCATTTACAGCTTATTAATTTTTTCACAAAAATGAGCATTAAATTAGAATAACAATGAAATATTTTTAAATTTGTTTAAAACCTAAATTAAAATCCTATGAAACATTTCAAATTTGTATTAGCCTCAACATTTCTATTCGTTTTCATTTTATCTTGTAAGAACGAGCCAAAAACAGAAATTAAAACAGTTGAAATAAGTGTAGAAACAGAAAAAAACTTAGATCCTAACGCAACCTATTCCAAAGCAGAATTTAACATCAAAGGAATGACCTGTGAGATGGGGTGTGCCAAAACTATTGAAAAGAAACTTGCCCACATGGAAGGAGTTAAATCTGCAAAAGTCGATTTTAAAAACGAACTGGCAATGGTCGAATATGATGTAGCTAAGGCAAATCCAACAAGCATTACCAAAACAGTAACCTCTGTTGCGGACACCTATTCAGTAGAAAACATGAAAACTGTAGCGGAATTTTCAGGAACTAAAAAATCATGTGCTAAAGCTAAAGACTGCAAGAAAGACTGCAAAAAAGACTGCAAAAAAGACTGCAAGAAAGATTGCAAAAAAGACGGTAAGAAAGACTCTTGTAAGAACAAAACAAAGGCTGATAAAAAAGCTTAACTCGACTGCATCAAAGTTTCTATTTCATCGACTTCAATAGGAATGTGTTGCATTAAATTTAAAGGTGGGCCTTCAACTTGAATGACAACATCGTCTTCGAGTCGGATGCCCATTTTTTCATCAGGGATATAAATTCCTGGTTCTACCGTAAATACCATATTTGCTGTCATAGGAGTTTTTAAAGCTCCAAAATCGTGGGTATCTAACCCCAAGTGGTGGGAGGTTCCGTGCATAAAGTATTTTTTATACGCAGGCCATTTTGGATCCTCATTTTGAACATCTGCTTTATCTATCAACCCCAAGCCCAAAAGTTCAGAAGTCATCATTTTTCCAACCTCAACATGATAGTCTTCCCAAATAGTGCCTGGAACTAATAATTTTGTCGCCTCATTCTTAACATTTAAAACAGCTTGGTAAACTGCCTTTTGGCGTGCAGTAAATCGTCCATTTACAGGGATTGTTCGTGTCATGTCACTTGAGTAATTCGCATATTCTGCCCCTACATCCATCAGTAACATATCGCCATCCTTACAAACTTGATTATTTTCTATGTAATGCAACACACAAGCGTTGTATCCTGATCCAATGATTGGCGTGTAAGCAAATCCTTTAGATCGGTTTTTGAGAAATTCGTGTGCAAATTCCGCCTCAATTTCGTACTCCATAACACCCGGTTTTATAAAGCCCAATACTCTTCTAAAACCCTTATCTGTAATGTCACAAGCCGTTTGAATCAACGCAATTTCTTCTGGCTCTTTCACCCCACGAATCGCTTCCATAATTGGAAAATTAGGCAAAAACTCAAGAGATGGATAGGTAGATTTGATCCTTTTTAAAAAGCGATCGTCCCGTGTTTCCATTTCAACTGCTTGACGGTAATGATTATTGTTATTAAAATAAAAACTGGTGGCTTCTGCCATCAATGTTGGAAAAACCGAATCAAATTCTTTTAACCAATATACTGTTTGAATTCCGGATGTAGCGGTTGCCTGAGATTTGCTAAGCTTAGCCCCCTCCCAAACTGCAATATGATCATTTGTTTCTTTTACAAAAAGAACTTCTCTATGTTCAGTTTTAGTGGCACTTGGAAATAAAATTAAGACACTTTCTTCTTGATCCACTCCACTGAGGTAAAAAATATTTCGGTGTTGTTCAAATGGAAGTGTACTATCTGCACCTGTAGAAAAAACATCGTTGGAGTTAAACACAGCAATCGATTTAGGTTGCATTTGTTGAGCAAACTTTAATCTGTTTTTTGTAAATAATTGAGGGCTAATAGGTAGGTATTTCATGTGTCTATATTTATTCTTTATTATCGGTCACATACAACATATAATACAATCAATTAATTTTGAGTATCATTTATTGGATTTGCGAGTTAAATAATCTTACGTAATAAAATCAAATTTAGACAAAAAATTATAAAAAATACNCTCTAATTAAAATATTAAAGTCCTCTAACACAAACTGTTAATTTAAAACAATTATAAATAAAAAAATTAACACTGATGTTGTTGCCTAAAACGTTGTCGTAGATTACCTTTGCATGGTTAAAAAACAGCATCTAATTATGAGTGGATTTTTAAAGTCTTCAATCGGAAAAAAGATTGCCATGGCGCTCTCAGCATTTTTCCTTATGGTTTTTCTTTTACAGCATTTTGCCATCAATATTCTATCCATAATCAATCCAGATACTTTTAACGAAGTATCACATTTTATGGGAACGAATCCATTGGTTCAATTTGTCTTACAACCAATTCTTATTTTTGGAGTTGTCTTTCATTTTGTAATGGGATTTGTATTGGAATATAAAAACCATACATCTAGATCGGTAAGCTATGCCAAAAATAATGGTAATGCAAACTCAACGTGGATGAGTAGAAATATGATTTACAGCGGATTTGCTATTTTGGCATTCGTTGTGCTTCATTTTATTGATTTTTGGTTTCCAGAACTTAATACGAAGTATCTTATTGGAGACATGAGTGGTATGCACAACGGAGAGTTTAGATATTACCATGAATTGGTTGAGAAATTTCACAACCCCCTAAGAGTTGGTGCCTATGTTGTTGCTTTTATATTCCTCGCACTCCACCTTCTACACGGGTTCAATTCTGCATTTCAGTCGGTTGGAGCAAATAATAAATATACAAACTCACTAAAAGGCTTTGGAAAAGCATATGCAACTCTAGTTCCATTAGGGTTTATCATCATCGCCTTGTTCCATTATTTTAATAATACACACTAAAACATAGGATTATGGCTTTAGATTCAAAAATACCAGAAGGTCCTTTAGAAGATAAATGGACCAAACATAAAAACAGTATCAACCTTGTAAATCCTGCCAACAAGCGTCACATCGATGTGATTATAGTTGGAACTGGACTTGCCGGTGGATCTGCTGCTGCTACACTTGCTGAACTTGGATACAACGTGAAAGCGTTTTGTTTTCAAGATTCGCCACGTCGGGCACACTCCATTGCTGCTCAAGGCGGAATTAATGCTGCAAAAAACTATCAAGGTGATGGCGATTCTACTTACCGTTTGTTCTATGATACTGTTAAAGGTGGAGATTACCGTTCGCGTGAAGCCAACGTTCACCGTTTAGCAGAAGTCTCTACCAATATCATTGATCAATGTGTTGCTCAGGGCGTCCCATTTGCAAGAGATTATGGAGGGCTTTTAGACAACCGTTCTTTTGGAGGTGTTTTAGTTTCAAGAACATTCTATGCCAAAGGGCAAACAGGTCAACAACTCTTATTAGGAGCCTACTCTGCAATGAACCGTCAAATTGGACGTGGGAAAATAAAAATGTACAACCGTCACGAAATGTTAGACGTAGTAATTGTAGGCGGCAAAGCGCGGGGAATTATTACGCGAAACTTAGTAACTGGAGAAATTGAACGCCATTCAGGACATGCGGTAGTGCTAGGAACTGGAGGGTATGGAAATGTATTTTACCTTTCTACAAATGCAATGGGAAGTAATGTAACGGCAGCTTGGAAAGCACACAAACGTGGTGCCTATTTTGCAAACCCATGTTACACACAAATTCACCCAACTTGTATTCCTGTTTCAGGAGATCACCAATCAAAATTAACCCTAATGTCTGAATCCCTTAGGAATGATGGGCGTATATGGGTTCCAAAAAAATTAGAGGATGCTAAAGCAATCCAAAATCGTGAATTAAAGCCCACAGATCTTCCCGAAGATCAACGCGACTATTTCTTAGAAAGACGTTATCCNGCATTTGGAAACTTAGTNCCTAGAGATGTAGCTTCACGAGCGGCTAAAGAACGTTGTGATGAAGGTTTTGGTGTGAATAAAACAGGAGAAGCAGTCTTTTTGGATTTTGCCTCCGCTATCATCAGATATGGAAAAGAACAAGCACATGTCAAAGGATTAAATGAAGAAGATGATTCACTGATCCAAACNTTAGGAAAAAAAGTCGTNAAAAGCAAATACGGCAACTTATTCCAGATGTATGAGAAAATTGTAGATGAAAACCCTTACGAAACACCAATGATGATTTATCCAGCCGTACACTACACCATGGGAGGCGTATGGGTTGATTATAATTTACAAACAACTATACCGGGACTTTATGCGATTGGAGAAGCTAATTTTTCTGATCATGGTGCAAACCGTTTGGGAGCCTCAGCACTAATGCAAGGACTGGCAGATGGCTATTTTGTATTGCCCTACACTATCGGGAACTATTTATCAGACGACATTAGAACAGGTCCAATTCCAACAGACACTGTCGAATTTGAAGAAGCAGAAGCTAAAGTAACTTCAGAAATCAATCACTTTATCAATAATAAAGGAACCAAACCCGTAGATTATTTCCATAAACGTCTTGGAAAAATTATGTGGAACAAATGTGGAATGGCTCGTAATGAAAAAGAATTAAAAGAAGCTATTAAGGAAATATCTGCGCTTCGGGAGGAATTTTACAAAGAAGTTCTGGTCCCTGGAACTGCAGATGAATTTAATGAGGAATTAGCAAAAGCCGGTCGCGTGGCAGATTTCCTTGAATTAGGAGAATTATTTGCAAAAGATGCCTTAGTACGTGAAGAATCTGCTGGTGGACACTTTAGAGAAGAATACCAAACTCCAGATGGAGAAGCNCAACGAAGAAAAGAATTTCAGTTTGTGTCTGCATGGGAATATAAAGGAGAACCTAAAGATGCTGAATTGCATAAAGAAGCATTAGTTTACGAAAATATTGAAGTTAAAGAACGCTCATACAAATAAGAACAGCTATGAATTTAACATTACAAATATGGCGACAAAAAAACGCCAACACTGAAGGAAAAATTGTAGAATATCCAATTCAAGATATTTCACCCGATATGTCATTTCTTGAAATGTTGGATGTCTTAAACATGAAACTCATCAGCAATGGCGATTCGCCTGTAGCATTTGATCATGATTGTAGAGAAGGAATTTGTGGATCTTGTTCTTTATACATTAATGGGGAAGCACATGGTCCAGACCGACTCGTCACAACCTGTCAGTTGCACATGCGTAAATTTAAAGACGGTGACACCATTTTTATTGAACCCTTTAGAGCAAATGCATTCCCAGTTATTAAAGATTTAATTGTTGACCGTTCGGCATTTGATAGAATTCAACATTCTGGAGGTTTTATTTCGGTTAATACTTCTGGAAATACGCAAGACGGAAATTCAATTCCAATTCCAAAACAGGATGCAGACGAGGCGATGGATGCCGCTACTTGTATTGGCTGTGGTGCTTGTGTTGCTACATGTAAAAACTCCTCTGCAATGCTATTTGTCGGAGCTAAAGTATCACAATATGCCTTACTGCCTCAGGGGCAAGTCGAAGCCACAGAGCGTGTTCAAAACATGGTTGCTCAAATGGACTTAGAAGGCTTTGGAAACTGTACAAACACTGGTGCTTGCGAGGTAGAATGTCCAAAAGGCATTTCGTTGGAAAACATTGCACGAATGAATCGCGAATTGATTAAAGCGAGTTTGAAGTCTTAATCTTCTAAGATAAATTCTTCAATCGTATCCCAACCCGCACGAACTTCAACAGGTTCTGAAGCATAACTCACACGTTCAGGTTGGATTTTCTTTAAATAATCTCCGGAGTCATAAACTCCGTTTTGATTCGTATCGAAAATAACTCTTAAAAAATAGATGCCTGGAGTTACCTCATTAAAATCTACTGGAATAGCTTCTTGAACTAGAGACGTTTCAACCACCATTCCTTTGGAATCTGTAAGTTGAACAATCAAAGGATAAACGCCGTTACGGATCTCTATACGAACATCCCCATAAGAAGATCGTGCCTTGGTTGTTGCATTAAAAATTAAAGTATCATTTTTAGCCCCATAGAAATCTGTAAAAGCTCCCGGAAGCATTTCGATTGTGTAACTGTTTTTTTCAGTTTTATTAAAACTAAAGTCAACCGTATTCGAAAAGGAATCCAAGACCATTGTTGGTTGCTGAAATACAGAATCCTTATCCATAACCCTTACTTTGGTAGCATCCATAGAATCCAATGGAATCGTAGAACTTAACCTATAAGACTCCTTTAATTTGAGCATAGAGCCAATAGACTTAAAAACTAAGGAGTCCGATTTATAGTCTTTAATCTTTACCACCGTTGTATCGATTGTTTGTTTATGCGTAATTTCAAAAATTAAAGAATCTACTTCGAGTTTTGGACGAAACCAATAGTTGAGCGTGTCTTTATCAGTCTCTTTTGTAACGATTGAAGTATATCCTTCAGGAACGTCCGAAAGCAACCTTATTTCCATTGATTCTCCATCACCTTCATACCCAAAAACAAGCTTACTGGACGACACTTGTTTGGCTCTTCTAAATTTATAATCAATGGATTCTTTAAACATTTTTAAAACATAAGCTGTATCCGAAGGTACTGTTATATACTGTTTTCTGTATCCAATTTTATCTGTTTTGGGCTGGAAAGTATAATTCGGATTTTCTTCTTTGAGTGCTGCTAAAAGATAGGTACCCGCCTTAATATTTTCTAAATTAAAGGATGAAACACTGTCTGTGTTTGAAATGTATTTTGGTTTCTTTTTATAGAGAATAGAATCTGTAAAAGTGGAGTCCACCTCGTATAACAAAACGGCAATACGCTCATCAGTTTCTTTGTTTAAAGCATCGGTAACGATTCCAGAAACAGAAAGCGAATCGATATAATCTCCCGTAGAAAATACATATTTATAGTACGGAAATAAATTTCCTTCGTTATTATCCGCAATACTTTCACCAAAGTTAAAAGCATAAGTGGTATTAACCTGAAGTGTATCCAGTATTTTAATCTTAATGTATTTACTAGCACTTCCTACTGGGGTGATGTCTGGCTCAGGATCCATCAATGGAGAAATAATGAGTTGCTTTTGTAAGTCTTTCATTTTGATGTATTCATCAAAATAAATAATGATTTCGTTTGAATCAAAATTTAGAGAAAAATTCTCAGGGATCGATTTTATAATCACTGGGGGCAATTCATCTTTTGGCCCACCAGAAGCTGTTCCTCTATTAGCACAGTGTGAAAAAATCAAACTGACAACAACTAAAAATCCTAAATTGGCGAACTTCTTAACCATTAATATTGCATTTTACGCAAAGTAACAACATATTTTAGTACTAACGAAAAATGGAATGCGTAATTGCAATTGTTGCAACACTTAACTGCATCTTCTTTTCTGGATTCAAAACCAATTCACAAGCTTCAATTGTGGCTCCCGTTGTAATAATATCATCCACGAGTAGAATATGTTTATTTTCAATCCTATTAATGTTTTGGACATAAAAACTATGAGCAACGGATTGAAAACGTGCTTCTCGCGACTGAAAAACTTGAGTTTTGGTATTTCTAGATTTCAGAAGCACATCGTCCAAGTAAGAAACATTCAACACTTTCGCGATTTGTTGTGCAAAAAGAGCCACCTGATTATACCCTCTTTGTTTTAATTTTTTAAAATGAACTGGAACTGGAATTACAACATCAATAGACTCAAAATAAGGAGACTCTAATAGTTCCGCTCCCAGCCAATTTCCAAAAATACGTCCAATATCTTCTTTGCCATTGTATTTTAAATGATGTAATAACTGTTGAACCCTTCCGCTTTTATGGAAATAAAAGAGTGCTGTTGCCGCTTCTAGGCGTACCCGACCATAAAAGATTTTTTTTACTGTTTCAGGACGCTCAAAATGGTAATTTGTTAATGGCAACTCGTGCCGACATACCACACAAATACCAAGTTCGTTGTCTGTTAAAATTGTATTGCAGGCATGGCATGTTTTTGGAAAAAATAGATTTATAAGACTCGAGAGCACACAAAGTACATTTAGGTGAAGTTAAAAATAAAATAATATTTTATTTTTCACCCTAACTTTAAGTTTAATTTAAAAAGCGTTTTCTATTTTTGTGACATGACAAATCAAGGAGAAAGTTTCAAGAAAGTTATTTCACATGCTAAGGAATACGGATTTGTGTTTCAGAGCAGTGAAATATATGATGGCCTAAGTGCAATTTATGATTATGCACAAAACGGTGTAGAGTTAAAGAAAAATATACGTGAATATTGGTGGAAAGCCATGGTTCAAATGAATGAAAATATCGTAGGCTTAGATGCTGCTATTTTTATGCATCCTACAACCTGGAAAGCCTCTGGGCACGTCGATGCTTTTAACGACCCTTTGATTGACAATAAAGACTCCAGAAAACGATACAGAGCCGATGTTCTTGTAGAAGATTATTGTGCTAAAATTGAAAGTAAAATTGAGAAAGAAATCAAAAAAGCTGAAAAACGTTTTGGAGAAAGTTTTGACAAAAACGAATTCATCTCTACAAATGGAAGGGTTGTTGGATATCAAACTAAAATAGACAGCATTTTATCGCGTTTGGCAAAATCTTTAGAAAACGAAAATTTAGCAGATGTTAAAGCACTTATTGAAGAGTTGGAAATCGCAGACCCTCTAACAGGCAGTAAAAACTGGACCGACGTAAAGCAATTCAACCTCATGTTTGGTACTAAGTTAGGTGCTTCTGCAGAAAGTGCAATGGAGTTATATTTACGTCCTGAGACAGCACAAGGTATATTTGTGAATTTTTTAAATGTTCAAAAATCAGGGCGTATGAAAATTCCGTTTGGAATTGCACAAACAGGAAAAGCCTTTAGAAATGAAATTGTAGCTCGTCAATTTATTTTTAGAATGCGTGAATTTGAACAAATGGAAATGCAGTATTTTATTAAACCAGGAACTCAAAAAAAATGGTATGACCATTGGAAAGAAGCCCGTATGAAATGGCATTTATCATTAGGAATGGGTGCTGATAATTACCGATTCCACGATCATGAAAAACTGGCACATTATGCCGATGCCGCTGCAGATATCGAATTTAAATTCCCTTTTGGATTCAAAGAACTTGAAGGCATTCATTCTCGTACTGATTTTGATTTAAGTCAACACGAAAAACATTCTGGCAAAAAACTCCAATATTTTGACCACGAAGAAAATAAAAACTATACACCTTACGTTCTGGAAACATCCATAGGATTGGACCGCATGTTTTTGGCCGTATTTTCAAATGCGTTAACTGAAGAAAGCTTAGAAAACAACACCACTCGAACGGTACTGAAACTGCCCGCAGTCTTAGCACCTATTAAAGCCGCAATTTTACCCTTGGTAAAAAAGGATGGATTGCCAGAAATTGCAAAAACTATTTTAAGTGATTTACAATGGGATTTTAATGTGGTATATGATGAAAAGGATGCTGTTGGAAGACGTTACCGCCGTCAGGATGCACTAGGAACACCGTTTTGTATTACCGTAGATCATGATTCACTTAAGGATAATTGTGTAACCATAAGACATCGAGATTCTATGGAGCAACAGCGCGTAAAAATAGAAGATTTAAAAACAATTATTGAAAATGAAGTAGCCATGAAATATTGGTTAAATAAAATTAACTAAGTTATAAATATTAACCAATTTTGAATTTAAGTATAAAACCTCTATTGTTTACACTACTGTTTTTAAATACCAGTATATTTTTTGGGCAAATAAATGATCCTCCAACAGTAACTGCTGTAGGCGATCAAATCTATTGCCCACAAAGTCAACAACGAATAGTAACTTCTTTTAACATCGTCGATCCAGATGATACACTCATTCCTGCCTTTTATATTCAAATTTCATCTGGTTATGTTATAGGTGAAGATCAACTCTCTTTAATAGGGTCTCATCCCAATGTAGTTGCCAATTGGAATGCAAATCAAGCTAAATTAATATTAACCGGAACCGGTGGGGGTTCTGCAACATATACAGATATTATTGCAGCGGTTTATGATGTCGTTTTTAATAGCAGCAATATAAATGTGGGGGCAAAAACCTTTTCCTTAACTGCGGGGTCTGCTAATTATTTAGCCTCAACAGACCATTATTATGACTATGTTCCCGCAAATTTAATCACTTGGACTGATGCCAAAGTGGCGGCAGAAGCGATGGATTATTTTGGGCTACAAGGCTATCTAGCCACCTTAACTATTCCTGATGAAGGACAAATTTCTGGAGAATTATCCCCTGGAACAGGTTGGATTGGTGCTTCTGACGCAGGAGCCGAAGGTGTTTGGAAATGGATGACAGGACCAGAAGCAGGCACGACCTTTTGGAATGGTAATGAAAATGGATCTGTAGCTCCAGGAATGTATGAAAATTGGAATACAGGTGAACCCAATAATTATAATGGCGGAGAGGACTATGCACACATCACTTATAATACAGGTATTCCGGGATCATGGAACGATTTACCAAACAATACGAATAGCCAACCAACGGATTATCAAGCCAAGGGTTTTGTCATAGAATACGGAGGAACGCCCGGAGATCCTGTGCTAAATATTTCTGGGTCTACAACCTTTAATCCACCTCAAATTTTATCTACCACCTCATCTGTAAGTTGTGATAATGACCCTGCCAACCTATCAGCCACTTCAAACACAACAGATATTTTATGGTATGACAGTCAAAATGGAGGCACGCTTTTACATACAGGTAGCACCTACAATCCCATTTTAACGACTAACACAACTTTTTGGATTTTATCCTCAAGTAATAGTTGTACCACAGGAACAAGGACTGCTGTCACTGCCACAGTCAATGCTTCTCCAACAATAGATACTCCAGCTGATGTAACTTCTTGTGATGGCAGCTATACATTGCCTACCCTCACGAATGGAACATATTTCACAGCATCCAATGGTGGTGGGACACAACTCAACCCTGGAGATGTAATCTCGACTTCAACGACCCTATTTGTATATGCTGAAACCGCCACAACTCCTAGCTGTAGTAATGAGCACTCCTTTGATATTGGAATCAATACATTACTTCTTGTGATAGCTATACATTACCAGCACTCACAAATGGAACGTATTTCACAGCATCCAATGGCGGTGGGACACAACTCAACCCTGGAGATACAATCTCGGTTTCTACCACATTATTTGTCTATGCCGAAACAGTAACCACACCCATTTGTAGCAACGAACATTCTTTTGATATTACAATCAATTCAACCCCTGCTATAGATACTCCAGCTGATGTAACTTCTTGTGATAGCTATACATTACCAGCACTCACTAATGGAACGTATTTCACAGCATCCAATGGCGGTGGGACACAACTCAACCCTGGAGATACAATCTCGACTTCAACGACCCTATTTGTATATGCTGAAACCGCCACAACTCCTAGCTGTAGTAATGAGCACTCCTTTGATATTGGAATCAATACATTACCTACAATAGATACTCCAGCTGATGTAACTTCTTGTGATAGCTATACATTACCAGCACTCACAAATGGAACGTATTTCACATCATCCAATGGCGGTGGGACACAACTCAACCCTGGAGATACAATCTCGGTTTCTACCACATTATTTGTCTATGCCGAAACAGTAACCACACCCATTTGTACAAATGAGTACTCGTTTAACGTCACTATTGATATTACTTCAAACGCCACATTCGTACAAATACCTCCTATTTGCGAAGGAGATCCGTT
>JGI20154J14316_10002252_pt1 | contig 16422 bp, 7 predicted proteins | sample COG_04_FD_14316 | JGI IMG/M metagenome (IMG submission 14316) | reverse complement strand
GTAATTATATTGTTTAAAAAATAATCAAATCCTCTACGGCGGTTGTTATGTGCGTCTTCGCCTTCACCAATAAGTTCGTATCGGTATTCTTTCATTATTTGGTCACGGAAATCAGTTTGACTTGCACCAGCATAAGCAGTATTATCAACTCCAGCTCTATTTAAAACTTCAGTAACATAACCAAGTTGCTCTCCATTGCTTAGCTCATTTGATATTTCCGCAAGCATCAAAAGTAAATCTGCATATCTGTATATGATGATATTTTTATCATCGTATTGATTACTACTAGTTACATCTTTATTGGCATATTTAAACAAGTAAGGGTGTGCATTTATGTAATTATTTCTGTTTTGATTTTTGGGATAAACCCTAACTCCCCAATTTGCGCAACCTCCGCCTAAGCTATCTGGAATTATTCCATTAGGTCGATAGCCATTTGATTGTTTATTATTATTCCAATAATAACTCATGTAAGTTGCTCCTTCTCTGGGTGGAGCATTTCCTCCACATACTTGATTTGGAAGAAAATCACCCTCAATTCTCGTATCATTTGGATAGGTTGAAGCGTGATCATCATACACATCTTTGTTTACTGATAACCACCCAAATGACTGTCCATCTTTATAATTATTTGGGGTATAATTTCTTCCCATTTGAGAATTGGAAGCTGATTGGCTTATTTGTAACTCAAAAATTGATTCCTCGCTATTTTCATTTTCCATTATAAAGAGCGATGAGTAATCTGATACTAATGAGTACTGACCATAAACCTGAATAGCTTGATCATAAGCCATTTGCCAAAAATTTGAACCTATTAATGTATCAGGAATGATATCATATGCAGTTGAATAATCAACACTTGCCATTGTCATGTAAACTTTAGCAAGCAGCATATTAGCGGCATATTTTTTTGGATAATGACTTCCAGAACCTCCATTCATCATATTTAGAGCTTTTTCAGCATCTTGAATAATTGATTCGTAAATTAGTTTAGACGGAGTTAATTCATTCATTAAATTTTCGTTATTTGGTAAATCTAATAAAAGAGGAACATCTCCGAAAAGACGAGCTAATGAAAAATAACACCAAGCCCTCACAAAATGAGCCTGACCAACAACATCTTCAAAAAGTTGAGAATCTAAATCATCTAAATCAGAGTTTAATTCAATATTAGCAATCAAGGTATTAGCCCTTGCTATGGTCCGGTAATACCCCAACCATAGTTGTGTGGCATCGCTATCGTTATCATTGGGCTTTAGTGAAAATAAATATTTATTATTAGGGTTATTAATATTTCCTCCCTGCTTTCTTGTATTAAAGAATCCAGAAAATCCGTTAAGTACAAATAATCTTCTTTCCTGGCCATCATAAGAAGCTAGTCCAGCATAGATACCATCAAGAGTACCCAATACCGATTGAGGATTATTATAGGCAGCTTTATCTAAATATGGTGGATCTTCATCTAATTCACAAGAGCAAAAAAGAGCTAGGGCAAAAACAAATAATATTTTTAAATCTTTCATAATAAGTTAATTTTAAAAGTTAATATTTACACCAAAAGAAATATTTTTGGCATCAGGAGAACCATTCCAATCGACTCCATTTCGCAACCCATCATATGAGAAGCTTGAAATTTCTGGGTTATACCCACTATAGTTAGTCCAAACATGCAAGTTTTGCGCTGTAACAAAAATATTAAAGCGTTCGAATAACTTACTGTTTTCTACAGGTAAATCATAACCAATTGTTATGTTATTGAGACGAAGAAAGCTACCATCCTCGATGATTCGATCTGTAATTGCTAAATCACCAACTGTATCATAACCAATTCTCGGATGTGTGTTGGATGTTGCGTCTGGACGCCAAGCATTATAATAAGCATCCTTTGTTATATTTTGAAACTGACCAGAAGCATTACCAATTGTTAATAAATTTCCATTAGCAATGTCATTTCCACTTACTCCGTTTAGTAAAATGCTTGCATTAAATCTTTTAAATCTAAAGTTAAGATTTAGTCCATAAATATAATCTGGATTGGGGTTTCCAATAAAAGTCCTGTCATCAGCATCAATTATTCCATCACCATTTTGATCAACAATTCTAACATCACCAGGTTCAGTACCACTTGGGATGTCTGTATCATCTGTTTGATAAATTCCATTCGTTTCAAAGCCATAAAATAAACTTGACTCCTCACCTTCAACAAATACATTTGGTGATGATTGAAAAATTTGACCTCTACTAACTTGATTACCAAAGAAGAAAGATCTCTGATTTGCGACTCCATTTACATAAAAATCTGAGGGAGGAACACCCAGAGACTCCAGCTTAGTTCTATTGAATGCAATATTACCTCCAAGAGAAAGCTCAATATCGTCGCTAGAAATTACATCAAAATTTAAACCTAATTCAACTCCTTTGTTGTTAATAGTCCCCTTATTAATTAAAAAATTACTGTATCCAGTTGAATTTGGAATTGGAAGATTTTGCAGTAGGTCTTTTGTCGTTTTATCATAAACATCAATGGTTCCTGATATTCTTTCATCCAAAACTGAAAAATCTAATCCAAAGTTAAGTTGCTCAGTAGTTTCCCATGTTAAATTAGGATTAGCAATATTATTAAGTAAAATAGGAATACTGAGACCATTACTAGGTGTACCATATTGTACGCCAGAACTAATTCCATAATTTGAAATTGTTCCATAAGGACGAATTCCATGATTTCCAATTTGCCCCCATCCTGCTCTTAATTTCAAATTATCAACAAAATTTACATTTTTCATAAAACTTTCATTGTTGATATTCCAAGCAAGTGCAAAAGATGGGAAAAAGCTGTAGCGATTGCCTCGTGAAAACTTAGAAACACCATCCCGTCTAAACGAAGCTGTAAAAACATAACGATTCGCAAATGAATAATTCAATCGGCCTAGTATAGAAAAGACCTGTTGCTTTGACGGTAAATATGTTAGTGGTACAGTAACAACCGACCCAAGATAAGGCTGTTCAACAGTCAAATTATGAGATACAAAATTTTCTACTGCATACACACTATTTTGAATATCTCTTACGTCGTAAGTAATTCCAAATGTTGCGTTGATTCTATGTTTTCGACTGAACGTTCGATTATATCTAAGTAGATTATTAATCTGATAAGTTTTAGAATCCAACTCTGAGATTTGCATTGCACCATTGGCATTACGACCTTGAAAGGTAGTCAATCCATAGTATCTTATTCTATCTTTAACCCTAACATTTCCACCTGCTCGAAATTCATAACTTAATCCTCTTATTGGAAGTTTATAAGTCAATGCCAATGAACCAATAAAACGTTTTTCTTTAGAAATATCAGAAAAATCATTGATCCACGAATATGGGTTAGAAGTTTCTAAATCTTCAACAAAATCGTCTACACCAGATGATACAAGAGGTCTAAAAACAATAGCGCTACGAACAAAACTTTGATTTGAACTTCCAATTAAATCGCCAGATTCTGCAAAATCTGTTTCAGTAAAGAAAGCCGTTGCCCTTGCTTTTAGTTTTAAATTTTTATTTAAATCTTGGTTTAAGTTAATTCTTAAATCACCTGATTTAACACTAGAATTTGCAACAATACCGCGTTCATCAGCAATACCACCAGAAACATAATAATTTCCATTGTCCCCTCCACCTGATGCTGATACTCCAAATCTATGGCTTGTAGATTCTTGATAAACCACATCTTGCCAATCAAATGACTCCAGAGGGGTATCCCCAATTGTTTGAGTATCAGTTAATGTTGGATTAGCATTTGTACCTCCACCAACAGTAGTATATTGAACTGGATACACTTGATTGCCTTCAATAAAGTAAGGAACTCTGTCTTCAACTTGAGGGTTATTGTTGCTATTAGAATTATTTATAGGCCAGGATTCATTTTGATACATCGCATAACCAACACCATCAAGCATATCATACTTTTTTCGAATGCTACGGACTGAAGTGTTATAAAATGTGTTTATTTTAACTTTACCTTTCTCACCTTTTTTGGTTGTAATTAATACAACGCCATTTGCACCTCTAGATCCATAAATAGCAGTTGCAGAGGCATCTTTAAGAATTTCAATACTTTCAATATCCCTTGGGTTGATACCAGTCAATCCATTTTGAGCTTCTTGACCAGAATTTCCAACACCACCTGCTGCTAAAACATCTTCACCCGCTGATGCGATGATAATACCATCGACTACATAAAGCGGTTCATTGTTTCCTCTAAGAGAATTTGAACCTCTAATTCGTACACTCACACCAGAGCCCAAAGCACTAGAGTTTTGAGAAACCTGAACCCCTGCTGCTCGTCCTTGTAATAATTGATCAATACCAGTAGTTTGATTCGCAATATTATCTTCAACAGTAACCGAAGTTATAGAACCCGTAACATCTTTTTTAAGAACAGAACCATATCCAATAACAACAACTTCATCTAATTCAGCTGTGTCAATTTCCATAGATAAATTTACAGTTGTCGTATCTGTAACATCGAACTCAATCGTTTGAAATCCAACATAAGAAAAAATCAGAATTTGTTTTGGATTTGATTGAATGCTGATGGTAAATTCGCCATCAAAATTAGTTACTGCTCCTAAATTATCAGTTCCTTTAACTTGAACTGTAACTCCAGGAAGTGGTAACCCTTGGTCATTATTAACTATCCCTGTGACTGTTTTGGATTGTGCAATGATTGCCAGTGGTAGCAATAAAATTGCAATTGTAGTTTTTAGTTTGTTTTTCATTTGTGATAAATTGGTTGGTAATTAATTTTAGCTATATTTATATGATAAATTTAATTTGATTCAAACTTATTTAAAACATATATTGGGCTATGGTAGATATGAAGAAATTTATGTGATTTTTGAAGCATGAAAAAAAATACTCTATCCAAAAGATTAAATTTATTATAAATTAATTGATATTTATAATCCCGATCTTCCTTTAATTTTTCCGTCAAATTTAAATTGATGCGGTTAGTTAATATTATTTACTTTTTAATTTTCACCATTTTCAGTTCATTCTCTGTTATCGCTCAGGACAACTATGAGAATCTTATTTTTAAATCTTTATCCGACGGAGTTGGAACAAGAGCTGTTTCTTGTATAGTAAAAGACCATAAAGGAATCGTCTGGATTGGAACCCAAGGTAACGGTTTAAGTTCATTTAATGGACATGAATTTACAAATTACAAGCACAAATGGGATGATACTAACACAATTAACAACTCTGTTGTAAATGTTATTTATCTGGATACTCATAATAATTTATGGGTAGGAACAGAAGAGGGCCTAAATCTTTACAACAGAAATTTAGATCAATTTATTCATGTCTCTATAAATGAACTCAACTCAAAAGTTCAAATCAAAGCCATCAATGAGACAAAAGACAATAATTTATTGATAGGGACGCACGGCTTTGGTGTTTTTAAGATTAATAAAAAATCTCTTTTAAGTACAAATGTGTCAATACAAACACAAAACAATATTAACAGAATTCAAGTTAATAGTATAAAAACTACTGAAAGAGGTGCTGTTTTAATTGGCTCAAATATAGGATTACTCAAATACAACCCCTTAAGTGATAGCATAGATTATGCTAAATTCACAACACTTAAGGGATCTGAAACCATTAAAAACTCCATTCAAACAATTCTAACCAAAAATGATGGGAGCATTTGGTTAGGAACGGTTAACGAGGGATTAATTGAAATTTTAACAACGCCTACCAATTACTACGAATTTAAAATTCATAATATCACAAACAAACGAATTTTAGCCTTGGAAACTGATCTTGAAGGTTCTGTTTTTTGTGGGACAGAAAACGATGGTCTTCTCATTTTGAACCTCAAAAAAGAACTCACTTCATTAAAATACAATAGATCAGAACTTAAAGGGATCAAATCAAATTCTATTTGGTCTATATTTTTTGATGAAAGCGAAAGATTATGGCTTGGCTATTTTAATCAGGGGATAGATATCTATGATAAAGAAAATGAGCGCTTTAAATCCATAGAACACATTCCAAATAAAAATCAATCTCTTTACTCCAAATCTGTAACTTCTATTTCACAAGACAAGCAAGGTCGTTTTTGGTTTGGAATTGCAGATGGAGGCGTGGATGTCTATAATCCCAAAACTCAGAATTTTACTCATCTCATAGATCAAAACAACCCTATTGCCAAAGGTCTTACTAGCAGCAATGTTGTAACAGTTTATAGTGATCGAAGAGAAAATATTTGGGTAGGCACCTGGAATTCTGGGCTTTTTGTATTGGAAAAAGGAAAAAAGAAATTTAAAAACATACAGGTTAAAAACAGCAATGGCGTTTTTAAATCCAACAGAATTATGAGCTTTGCAGAGGACTCTGAAGGAACTATGTGGATAGGGAGTTTTCTAAGTGGTTTATATTCATACAATGCTACAACAAATACCTTTGTGCATCATCAAGAACCTTCGCTTAAAGAACAATATATAGATTCAAAAAACATTAGAAAAGTTTTAGTAGATCATAATGACAATATATGGCTTGGTACAAGAACTGGTTTATTCAAGATATCAAATATTAATAATAATCCAAAAGTAGAATCCTATAATGCGCTTATTAATAGAACGCTTAAAACCACTGCAAAGTTTAATGTCATCACAACTCTATTTGAAGACAAAAACAAAAATATTTGGATTGGAACGGATGGCTATGGGCTTTGCCAACTAAATCCTAAAAAAAAGACGGCAAAATGGTATAATAATTCCAATAACTTTATCTATCAATCTATTACTTCTATTGTTGAAACAAAACCAAGGATATTTTGGTTTACTAGCAATAATGGAATGACAAAATTTGATGTTACCAATAATAGCTTTACAAATTATAATACTCAAGACGGAATTATAGCCAATAATTTTAATAAAAATTCCGTCTACTTTTCAAACAACGAAACCTTATATTTTGGGAGCAATAAAGGAATTAATTATTTTAATCCAAATTCAATCCAAATAAACTCAGATGTACCAGAAGTATATATCTCAGATTTAAAACTTTCTAACAAAAGTATAAAACCCAACGAAGAAAATTCGCCTCTGAAGAAAGTTATAACAGAAACTTTGAAACTGCAACTAAATCATAATCAAAGTCTTTTTACAATAGATTACTTTGGATTAAGTTTTACACGTGCAAAAAATCTAGAGTATGCATATTATCTAGAGGGATTTGAACCCAGTTGGAACTATGTTGGAAAAACGCGAAATGCTACCTACACCAACATTCCCCCAGGAAGTTATAATTTCAAAGTAAAGGCAGCTAATTCAGATGGTATTTGGAGCAATAGCCATACTTCCTTAGAGATAGAAATTCTGCCACCATGGTGGAAAACCAATCTAGCTTCATTATTATTTTTAGTACTTTTTTTAAGTATTATTTACAATATTTACAGATTCGTAAATATTCGTGTGAAAGAACGTCTGGAAATAAAAAGAGAGCGAGAGGAACGAAAACAACTTGAAGGATTAAATGCCAAAAAAATTCAATTCTTCACCAATATCTCTCATGAATTTAGAACGCCTTTAACGCTCATATTAAATCCCTTAGAAGATATTATAAGTAATCCTAATTTGAGTCTTCCTGAAAATATCAAAGAGAAACATAACATCATTTACAAAAATTCAAAACGACTTAAACGATTAATTAATGAATTGATGGACTTTAGAAAGTTACAATTTGATAAAATGGAGGTTAATGTTTCAAAATTTAATTTAATTCCATTTATTGAAGAGGTAGCGAGTCATTTTGAAGAGGAAGCTATACAACGAAACATTGATTTAACACTAGAAAACAAAATAAATCAGCTCAATATTTGGGCAGATCCTTCAATGCTCGAAAAAATTATTTTCAACTTGTTATCAAATGCATTTAAAGCCACTAAAGAACATGGCAAAGTGACTTTAAAAGTACATGAAACAGGAAATGAGATGTATTTTCCTCTCATAAAAAACAAAAAACTAATTGAGGGCATATGCATCAGTATTTCAGACAGTGGAATCGGGATAAACTCTAAAGATTTAGATAAAATATTTTCACGTTTTTACCAAGTAAAAGAGCTCGATAAACAATATTATGGAGGTACTGGAATTGGGCTTGAAGTTGTAAAAAGTTTTGTTGATTTACACAAAGGAAAAATTGAAGTTAAAAGCCAAAATAATACTGGAACTCAGTTCAAAATCTATTTCCCGAAAGGAAATGATCATTTTAACGGAAAAACGCCTCTACAGAGTTTAGAAACCAACCTGACTGAATTCGAACAAATTAATGACAACTTGGACCATACTGGTGCTGTTGAAATTAAAAAATCTGAAGCTAAAAAAACAATTCTAATTGTTGAAGACAATCTAGAACTCAAGAATTATGTAAAAAATGAACTTCAAGAAACTTATAAAATTAAAACCGCAGAAAATGGACAAGAAGGTCTAGAAAAGGCCCTAAAATTTATACCAGATATGATAATCACAGATATCATGATGCCTGTAATGGATGGATTTGAATTTTGTAAAAAGGTTAAAAATGATATAAAAATCAGCCATATCCCACTTCTTATGATGACAGCCAAAGGGATGCAAATTGACAAAATTAAAGGAATCGATTCTGGAGCAGACGCCTATATTACAAAACCATTTAACATGGGTGTTATGAAGTCACATATAAAACAACTCATCACGAGTCGGCAAATTCTTTTTGAAAAATATTTTAATGGAATCCAAAACGAAGATTTATCGAACACAACCTCTTTAGACAAAGAGTTTATTACTAATGTATTGGAATATATTCATAAAAATATAGGAGATTCTAATTTAGGAGTTGAACACATAGCCGAAGAGTTATTTCTTAGCAGAAGTAAACTTTACAGAAAAATTAAAGCATTAACAGGTGACACGGCAACAGAATTTATTAGAAAAATTAGATTAGAAAAAGCGAAAGAATTATTAGAAAAAACAGATTTGACAGTAAGTGAAATTGGCTATAAAGTTGGATTTTCTTCACCCTCCTACTTTACGAAGTGTTTCAAAAATTATTTTGGGCAAATTCCGAAGGAAATCAGAGCTAAATCATAAATTATTTTTTAATAATTTTTTTAATGAGAATTTTTCTATCTTCAAATTCAACTTGTAAAAAATATACACCTTTATAAAGCGTACTAACAACAAGGCATGGGGTCGATTTTTGGTCTAATATAACATGTCCCAAAACATCATAAATCTTGACAGATAAAATATTTTTAAACGACTTTAAACACAATTTATCTTTTACAGGGTTAGGATATAAGAGCAATTCTGATTCTAATGAATTTGTATTTATCCCTAGTGTATTTTGTATTGAAACATCAAAAGCATCTAAAAAATAAACACCCACATTCTCACCCATCAAAACTTGAACCTGTACATTAGTAGTGGTTGGAGATACTACATATTCAAATGAATAATAATCATATGAAGACGTTAAAGAAAAAACTGGAGAAGCCGTAAAATAGGTGTTTGTTATGTTATCCGTAGATTTGATTCTGAGTTTGAATGATGCTCCTGATGATGGGGATTTTGCATAGCATCCTATTGTGATTTTTTTGTTTGTTAAATCTTGTTGATAGTCAATGTTACTCAAAATGACTTTATTATAGGTATCTGAAGCTGTAACCTGAATTCGGGCGGAGGAACTTCCAAAAAAAACTGAGGAAGCGTTTTCTGATATAGTGGCCACAGCACTACCAAGTGTAGTAAAACTCCAATTAGATGTAATTCCACATTCAAAATCAGGATTTAAAACTAGTTGTCCCGAGGTCGGACCATAGCATTCTGGCCATGTACCATCCGCTAAAAGTGCTTCTTTTACGTCTTCAACCCAAACTCCTGTAACAGCATTTGAGGTGGTCGGATTATCGGTTCGTAAATGAATGGTTTTATTGGATTTATTACCACTACACCATGCCGAAAATGAAAACCCTCGATTGATGGCTTGTTCGGCTATAAATCGATGGTACTCTACCCTATCGGAATTAACAGGGCCACCATTGTCCCCGTAAACTCCTATTTGGTAATTATACCCCCCTTCATTATCAGCGCCGAATTCTCCAAGAGTTATAGGAATATTATTTATCTCAGACCATGTTTTAACCGAATTAAAATGAGTATTCACCGTTGATTTATCGTTGGGTGTTCCCCAGTTAAAATCATTATTGTTAGATGTAGACGAACTCGTAAAATTGAAAGGTATGTAGTAATGGAAAGAGGCTATTAGGTTTAAATCGCTACTTAAAACTTCCGCTCCTATTGTTGTTGGTGCCTGATACGAAGTTAAAGTTCCACCAGTTATTATTATGGGACGTGTCAAATTGTTACCTCCTGTGGATCGAATGGCCTCAATAATCGCCAAATTTATAATATCCATGTCTTGAGCACTAACTTCAAAATAAGGTTCATTAACAACTTCAAAAATTAAGCTTGAGGGATGAGTTTTTAATCGATTAGCAATTTGGATCCAAATGGACTTAAATTTCATTAAATCCGCTGCCCGTTTAGCAGATGTTGGATGCGTAAAACTTGCACTCTTCGAGTTAAAAGAGTTCAAAAATTCAGCTTTTAAATCAGCACCATGAAAGTCAATAACTGTATACAATCCTCGGTCTAGAGACCAATTTGCAACCGTTTCAATACGATCCAAATAAGCAACACTGACTAAAAAATCTGTCACATCCCCATCATAATCACCAGAGCTATCAGCTTGAGTCGACCATTGTGTTGTATTACCGCTTGTGCGAGTACCAAAAAAATCTATTGGAATTCTAACATTGGAAAATCCTTCAATAGCTACATCAGTAAAATACTGTTCATAAACAATAGGTGCCCAATTCCCTTCAGTTGGAGCACTCAAAGTATTACCAAGGTTTATACCTCTACCCATTTGTTTTACAATATCCCAAGTAGAGTTTTGTGCCTCAATTGAGAAAATACTGATTAGATAGAAAAATATTAAGACTCCATTTTTTTTCATGATAAAACAAAGAGGAGACCATGGTCTCCTCTAAAATTATAGTTTAAAAACAGGTTTTACTTATTGAAACTTTCACGTTCCAAATCAATAATTTTTTGAACTTCTTCATTAGAAAATTTAGTCATCATTTTTTGACGTGTTTCTTTAGCTGCAGATCGATAGATTGCTCTTTTTTCTTCTTCAGAAAGTCCTTTACCTTTAATTTTTTTAGCATTGGAAGCATATTTGTTATATAAAGTTTGCTGTAAAAACTCTGCATCTGCGTCTGAAATCTCCATTTGAGATGAAATTAGTGCCACAGCGTTCTCAGAGCGATTGGCCGCAAATTTATTTTCTTGCGCCTCCATTACAAATGTAAACAAACATAAAGCTGTGGTTAAAATTATTTTTTTCATACTTATTTTTTAACAATTTGAATTGAAGACTCATTTCCATTTTTTTGAATAACTTTTAAAATATATAACCCTGTATTCAAAGACGAGGTATCAAGCCTTTTGGAAGTGCCTTTTTGTATTACAACAATTTGTCCTAGCATATTAATGACACGCATACCAACAATTTCATTTGACGTTTCAAGATTTAAAAAGCTACTCACTGGATTAGGAAAAACTTTGAGTGCAGAGGAGTTAATTCCTGAGACATCTTCATAACCTAGCGTTGTACCAGAAATAGTTGTTACAATATTATCAATATATACTTTAGTTCCTACAGCACCATTTTTCAAAGTAAATCCTAACTCAATATTGTCATAAAACTCATCATCATAGATTGTTGGTGTTGATAATTCCTTCGTATTAGTGACAGTGGTCCATTCTGTTGTTGCACTTTTCCACGCACCATATGTAGCTCTCTGCGTAGGGGTCGTCCCATCTGTATTTGTTACTGCTCCTGATGAAATATTCATTCTCCATCTTGGAGATACTTTTGGATCTCCAGTCACACTTGTAGCTTTCATATCCCAAGTTACAGTCAAGTCGGAATTATTATCAACTGGATTAGGATCCATAGACCACAAATAGTTGTTCCATAACTGTGGAGGATTCCCAGTCAAAACAGAATTAATTGTGAACTCAGCAGATTGGTTTCCATCCGAAGACTCATTAGTTGTTATAGCCATTGGTGTGGATGCCAACTGAGTTTCATTTCCGTTTGGTGACCAGTTTGCAAGATTTCCTGGGATATCCTCAAAACTAGAGTTTTGTAATATTCCACTGTAGGTTGCGAGGTTGGTCGAATTTATTATTGTAATGTCATCAATAAAAAAATTAGCACCAGTAGGAGTGTCAACAGCAGCATTATTAGCGCTGTTAGCTCTAAATTGAATTGTTATGGCGTTAATAGTTCCTGTCCAAAAGCTATTTTGACCAGGATTTATTGTATAAGTCTTAAACTCAGAATCGTTTGCTGTAATATCAGTATCTACATATTTATTTGCATTAGATGCATCTTTGAATATAAAACGCATGCGTAGGTTATCACTGTTATTCTTAATTGTAATCGAAACATAGTCCATTAAATCAGCATTAACATTGGCTTCTGTTGTTACAATCTGAGGATTACCCGCACCGTTGATTGTCAGGGTTGAATATGTTTCTCCTACCGTTACATCTGCTGAAGTACCTGTACTCGCCCAAATTTCATTGTCGTTTGTAAATGTCCAAGGACCTTGAGCAATAGCCTCAAATGACCCCAAAAAAAAGGTAAAAAAAGTTAAAAAGTAAAAATTTCTCATTTGTTTGTGTTTTGGTTAATATTAGATTTTGTATTGATTTTTTATTGTTGACTGCCCCTCTAAATACCCCAAGGAAACTAAGAAACGGTCAATTTCGTCTGTAGTTTCTACAAAATATTTTAATGGTGGTTTTGCAAAAAACGCATGTCCTTGACCTTCGTACAACACCACATCACAGCGATTGGTGAAGGATTCCATTTTTGATTGGTATTTTTTAACGGTTGAGACCGACAATATTCTATCTTCTGTACCAACAAGAATAATGGTCGGAGGCGCATTTTCTGAAATATTTTGCATTGGTGAGAGTAATTTAAACTCTTTACCAAAACGCTTGTGAGCGTAATGGCCTGGTCCTAAATCCAACACAGGATTCAATAATACCAATGCATTGGGTTTTGAACTAACGCTTAAATCTTCGTCAGTGTTATCCCATATTTTTAACAATCCACAACTTGCTGCTAAATGTCCCCCCGCAGAGCCACCACCAGCAGTTATTGTTTTTGGATTAATCTTAAATTTATTGGCGTGTTTTCTGACAAATCTTATAGCAGATTTAGCATCCTCAACAGCATCATAAGGGGTTGTGCCATGTGTGTTTTTGAGACGGTATTCTGCTGAGATGGCCACCATACCTCTAGATGCTAAATACATCGATTGGCGTTTGAACGCCTTATGACTACCATTATTCCAACCCCCGCCGTGAAAAAAAACAATAGCATTATATATTTTCTGTTCATCAAAATTTTTAGGATTATAAACATGGAGTTTTAGAGTAACTCCGTCAACTATTTTATAGACCACAGCATTTGATTCTATAATTTCTGGGCTTGCATGTATATAGCCCGACAAAACTAAAATTGATAAAACTATTATCTTAATAACTTTCATATTTACAAATTTAAATTTAAGAAAACGTTGTAGATAAAAAATTTGAGGCAAATACTGACATAAATGAAGCAATCAGTATGTTTTTTTTTGTTATAAGATCTATAAATTAACGCTTATTCAAATTTTCTTCGTTGTATACACGCTCAATGACGATGTCTGTCATTTTTCGCATTTCATCCAAACTCATATCATCTTTGTATTTAATTTGAAGTGCTTTTAATTTTTTCTTTAAGTGTTTGATTAGTTTTTTATACTTGGCATTTTCATATAAATTATTCATTTCATTGGGATCTTTATCCAAGTCGTATAATTCCCACTCATCCATAGAATAATAAAAATGAATCAGTTTAAAGCGATTGGTACGAATGCCGTAATGCGGTTGAACCCTATGCCATTTTGGATACTCGTAATAATGATAATACACCGCATCTCGAATGTCTGAAGACTCTAAATTTAATTGTGAAACAAAACTTGTTCCTTGCATATCTTCAGGAATAGAAATCCCCGCCAATTCCAACATGGTAGGAGCAAAATCAATATTTAAAAGTAAATTTGAATTTGTTGTTTTTGGTTGGATTAATTTGGGGTAGCTAATCATAAAAGGCATGCGAAAAGATTCTTCATACATCCAGCGCTTGTCAAACCATCCATGTTCACCTAAATAGAATCCTTGATCTGAGGTGTAAATAATAATAGTGTTTTCGGCTAATCCACTAGATTCTAAATAATCGAGCATTTGACCTACCGCCTTATCAACACCTGCTACACATCGTAAATAATCCTTAATATAAGTTTGATATTTCCAATTCTTTAGCGCTTTGCCTTGTAAGGTATCAGAAGGTGTCCAAAATTGTCCTTGATTGCCATAGGCATAATAATCATTCAACTCTCGCTTGGTTAACCCATTTGGAGGTGCGATTTTTAAATCGCGCCGATTCATATGGCTTTCAATCTCCATCCATTGGTCTTTGGCCGCTTTTCTTCCATCATAATCATCATTAAAATTTGGAGGATGTGGGAAATCTCCGTCGTTAAAAAGCGACTGAAATTCTTCCGCTGGTTCCCAAGGTCGATGCGGCGCCTTAAACTGATACATCAGCATAAAGGGTTTATCTTTATTTCGGTCTTCATCTAGCCACTTCAAAGCATCATGTGCAACTTGTGCGGTGGAATGACGTTTTCGTTCTACAATAGTGTCCCTTCCGTTTTCTAAAAAAACAGGGTTAAAATAAGTGCCTTGTCCGCCCCAATTAATCATTACCTTGGAGTAATCGAAACCGGTTGGATTTGTTCCTAAATGCCATTTCCCAATCACTGCAGTTTGATATCCTGCTTTTTGAAATAACTTGGGAAATGTCATTTGTCTACCATCAAAATCTCCTCCTTTTTCATTCTTAAAAAACCCATTGACATGACTATATTTACCTGTTAAAATCGAAGCCCTACTTGGACCACAAATGGAATTGGTATTGAATGTTTTCGTCATTAACATTCCATTTTCAGCTATGCGATCTATATTAGGCGTTGGCGCCAATTGTGCCAACCAATCTTTGTATGCACTAACGGCGCTTACGGCATGATCATCTGACATTATGAAAACAATGTTAGGGCGACTGGTTGAGGACAAATCAGAGCGGTCTTGAGTCTGTCCAAAGCAAAAGGAGAATACTGATAATAAAAGTGAAATATTTAAATTTTTCATATTCTATATTATTTAAAGGATTGTTTGTAGGTCTCCAATTTTTGACTTAAGGCTTCAACCTCAGCACTATATCGATTTAAAGGGGCTAAATTTACTGTTTCGTTGGGGTCAATGGAATGGTCAAAAAGCATTCGTTTTACTTGATTTGATCGCAACGTCCATTCCGTGTAAAACAGGTTGTCTTGAATTAAAGTTTCTCCTTTTTGCCAACGTGCAAGGGCTGTAGATTTATAAATTTTATCATGTTTAAGAAGAGAATTTGTCAATGAATTTCCTTGTAAGTGAGAAGGTTTTTCGCCTTTGGTTAAATCACAAAGTGTTGGATACAAATCCACTAATTCTGCAATGGAATTAGTTTTTTTATTTTTAGGAAAATTAGGTGAACTTATTATTAATGGGACTTGTAAAGCCACTTCAAAATTACTGTGCTTAGCCCATAAACCGTGTTCAGATAAACTCCATCCGTGATCACCCACCAAAACAACAACTGTGTTCTCGCGAAGGCCAAAATCATCCAAAGCATCAAGTACGCGTCCAATTTGCGCATCAACAAAGCTAACGCTGGCAAAATAGGCATGAATAAGAGTTTTTGCTAAATGCTCTGGAATCGGTCCATCATTTGGAATATCTTTATAGTGTCTTAGCTCGCCCCATGAGTGTTTCGCTACTAATGGTGCTGTCTTAGGGAAAGTTGATTGGGTTGGCAATTGTATTGAATCTATATCATAAAGGTCCCAGTACTTTTTTGGGGCTGTAAAAGGTAAATGGGGTTTTACAAATCCAACAGCAAGGAAAAAAGAAGAATTATCAGATTTTAAGCGCTTCAAATCCTCAATGGTTTTATCCGCAGTTTGCGCATCAAAATAAACCGAATCATCAACATCTAACATTTCATAAGCAGCAGCTGGCTTTTTATTTTTATCTAAAGCACGATTTATTGGATCTTGATAATTTCGCCAAGTGACATCACTAGGGTGCCATTCTTCATCCCAAGTTTTAATGTCATTTTTTAAGTGGGTTATTTTATTATTACTAATGGTCT
>JGI20154J14316_10002242_pt1 | contig 16478 bp, 9 predicted proteins | sample COG_04_FD_14316 | JGI IMG/M metagenome (IMG submission 14316) | reverse complement strand
ACCTCCGCACCCTGCTCCCCTGGGATAGAGATACTGTGGCTGAGTCGGTGAACAAAACCGGCCGTCTTCTGATTAGCCACGAAGCGCCATTGACCGGTGGCTTTGCCGGTGAAATTGCTGCCAGCATTCAAGAGCGTTGTTTTCTAAGCCTGGAAGCCCCCATCACGCGAGTGACAGGAATAGACACACCATTTCCGCTGATACAGGAAAAGCAGTATCTTCCGGACCATCTAAAAATTTATGAAGCCATCAAATCGAGTCTGGCCTACTAGAGCCTGGAGGGTTACGCACCATGAAAAAAGATTTTATATTACCGGATATTGGCGAAGGTATTGTTGAGTGTGAAGTGATCGAATGGAAGGTCAAGGAGGGCGATATTATTGTCGAAGACCAAATCATCGTCGATGTCAGCACCGATAAAGCCATTGTTGAAATCCCCTCTATGTACAACGGCCGTGTCACCAAACTCTATTATGCTGAGGGAGATATTGCCAAGGTGCACCAGCCGCTATTTGCCCTTGAGGTAGAGGGTACAGAAAGTATTGGAGACGAAAAGACGGCAGCCCCAGAGACTTTGGTTGAGGTGGCTGTAGCGACCTCCCTAGATACAGAGTCTGAAGTGTCTGCAACTTCCGAGGCAATGATAGCCTCCGCCTCAGCAGATCTCTCGTTTACCAGTAAGGTTCTAACAACCCCAGCGGTCCGTAAAATGGCCCGCGAGCATGAACTCGATCTTTCTAGCATTAACGGCTCGGGTAAGCAGGGACGCGTACTAAAGGAGGATGTACTAGGGTTTCTTTCGAACGGCAGAGGTTCAAATGAAGACAGGGGCGCGAGTGACAACAGTGTGTCTAATGCCCAGCTAATTAAGACTACTGCTGAGGACCGAGTGGAACCTATCAGGGGTGTGCGCAAAATAATGGCCGAACGCATGAGTGCAGCGGTCTCGACCATCCCCCACTTTACCTATGTGGATGAAATGGATGTGACTGCGTTGATGGAAATTCGTCAAACGCTCAAGGATACCTATGCCACAGACAGCCTTAAAATCACCCTAATGCCGTTATTTATCAAAGCGCTGTCTCTAGCTATAAAGCAGTTCCCCATAATAAACAGTCACCCGAATGCAGATTTTACAGAACTAACCTATGTTGCCAGTCACAATATTGGCATGGCGGTAGATGGTAAGACTGGCTTATTGGTACCCAATATTAAAAATGTCCAAGACCTGAGCCTATTAGATATAGCGACTGAGGTCACACGCCTAACCCAAGCTGCTCGCAGTGGTAAAATCAATCCCCAGGAACTGTCTGGAGGTACCATTACCATTTCCAACATTGGCGCCATTGGTGGCACGGCAGCAACCCCCATTATTAATAAACCCGAGGTAGCCATTGTGGCGCTGGGCAAAATCCAGACATTACCCCGGTTTGATGAACAGGGTAACCTGGTCCCACGAAAAATAATGACAGTAAGCTGGTCTGGGGATCATCGCGTTATTGATGGCGGTACTATTGCCAGATTCAATAATGTTTGGATGGGATACCTTAAAAGTCCAACTACTATGCTGGCTGCTATGATTTAGGCGTTAATTGCGACATGACTTAGGCACTTATCATTATGGGGTTGCTCGAAAGTAAAAACTTACAGCACTTTTACATCAATGAAGAGCAATCTTTTTACCTGCTTAGTCATCAGGATGCCCGAAAATTAAAGGATTGGCTGAGTCTTTGTGAATCCCAGCTCAAACGTCTTGGGTATAATGATATTGAGATGGTGGGTAAAGGCGCCTATGGCTTTGTTTTTTCTGGCACTAATCAGAAGGGGCAGCAATATGTCTTTAAGTTTGCCCGTATTACATTACCTCAGCATGTTCAGGAACGCCTAGAAGAAGAGGGCTTTATGCTCAATCAGCTAGGGCATTCTGGTATTCCTAAATTTGTAGATTTTCAACATGTCAGCGGCCAGTCCATTCTTATGATGGAGCGAGCACCGGGTATCAACCTCGAACAGCTGTCTCGCCAAACCGGAAAATTGGAACCCCGCCTAATCCTAAAAATTGCAGCCCAGATGTCCAATATACTGCTGTACTTACGGCGTCAGTCAGAGTCCACAGTAAGTAGCCTAATTGTTCATGGCGATATTAAGCCTTCGAATATTATGTTTGATCCAGACACCGAGACGGTCGCCCTGATCGACTGGGGTGCAGCAGTTTTTGCCCAATGTGATGCCCAGCATCAACGTATTGACGGATTTGGTCTCGATGCGATTAATTCAGATTTCGGCAAGACCAATGCAAAGCTCGGGGATGTCTATTTTATCGGTGATGATCAGTTAAAGGCTGAACTCTCTTCTCCGCGTTTTGATGAGCAGGGTCTAGCAGGCACTCTGTATGCACTGTCTTCAGGGCAGGGTAGCCGTTTTGGGAAGGATGTTATCACGCCAGAATCACTGGGTCTGCCTATCGAGTTCGCAAAAACTCTGGCCGGCATGCTAGACGAGGACTCAGAAGTTCGAGAGAGGGCAGGAGACTACTTTTTCGATAATATGCGCTATATGAAGCATATTGTGAGTACATCAACGCCTGAAACATCCAATCCTAGTTTGCCACTCATTCCATTTGTAATAACTAGCTCGGATGCTAATGAGCAATTGGAGACAGTGGTGTACAGCTCTAGAAAAAGCTTTTTACGGGCAGAAATTGGCGCTGATAAATTTGATGCCCAAGCAGCGCGTGACGTCGATGCTGCAGACTATGGGCATTATAAGAATTATCTCAGTGGTATGGGAGACACAGAAAAGGCCTTTATTATTGCGGTGAGTCACCTTGGCCGTTACCCCGTAGTGGGTGGTCTGGCGATAAATTGGGATGATGGAGGCGTTTATCTCGACTCAAGCCTTAACCTCTATGACGCCAATCTGGCGCCAGCTTTGGTCAACGCGATTAATAATATGGTCCATCTGGCCCGTGCCATTAGCAATAAAGGTGTGTTTAAAAGCTGCATGTTTGATGCTCGTAAGACATTGCATATCAGCCGTAAGAATTCTGATGAGCCTTTTGTCCCTCAGCCGGGTATGGAGATACAGTTTGACTACAGTGATGCACTGGTACCTGAAGATAACTCAAAATTACACTCCTATTTCGAAGATGGCACCGACCCAGATGAAATGCTGGAGTTACCGCAAACAATTATGCGGTTGTTGGCGAGTATGAATAAGATTCAGCATACCGGTTGTATTATTTTTGAGGCAGTCGAGCAGGACCTAAAAATTCATAATTACCTAAGACTGTTAGACGTTAGCAAGAAATATGAATTCAGAAAATGCCTCGACCAAATATTGATTAATATCCCTGCTATTGAGGGCCTCGGCGTTTCAGGCTTCATGAAACTTCCCTATAAAAANACAAAATTCTTTATTCATATGGAAAAACAGGGGGATTTATTTTCGGCAAAATAATCTATTAGCGACCAGTTGATAGATATCAATTCAGATAAAGACTAGTCAAGCTAATATCCTCTCTCAGATAATGTTAAAAATATTCCTCAGGGAGGATTGTTAAAGTGACTTTACGTGCAGTTCCATTTATAAGTTCCACCTCATTTATTTTATTTAGCCTCGCGTTTACAAATACCTATGCAGCGGAAACTTCAACTACCGTGGTAGATTCGATTAAAAACGGCAGTGCGGAAGTAAGCCTGCGTTATCGATTTGAGAACGTCGATCAAGAGGGCCTGGCAAATAATGCAGACGCCTCAACATTAAAAACGAGATTCACCTACACCACTGCTGCCCATGAGTATTTTAAGGCACAGCTGGAAGTTGACAACGTCGCTGTACTGGGTGGCGACAGCCACAATGACACTACTAATGGGTTAACCAGCTATCCAGTTGTGGCTGATCCAGAGGGAACAGATATCAATCAGGCTTGGGTTGCCTACACAGGAATTGAAGGCAACAGCTTTAAGCTGGGTCGACAGCGAGTCAACTTTGATAATCAACGTTTTGTTGGCGGCGTTGGCTGGCGTCAGAATGAACAAACCTATGATGCATTCGCGATTGTGAATACTGCACTAGCCGATACTACAGTGGTTTACAGCTTTGTCAGTAATGTAAATCGAATCTTTGGGCCGAAGGATGGTGCTCAGCCGGCTGAGCTCGATACCAGCACTCATCTGCTAAATATTAATTATACGGGTCTGTCAGCGGGTACATTCAGTGCCTATGGTTATTGGTTGGATGTCAAAGATACTCCCGGCGCCTCAAGTAGTACTCTGGGCTTACGGTTTACTGGAGAGCATGAATGGTCTGATATAGATAATTTAAAGGTTCTTTGCACTGCCGAATATGCCCAGCAATCTGACTATGGCGACAATCCAAGTAACTATGATACTGATTATTATCTGCTCGAGGCTGGTGTAAAGGTCGAGGCAGTTACCGCCAAGTTAGGTTGGGAAGTCTTGGAAGGAAATGCCAGTACTGCCGGCCAGTCTTTTTCAACACCATTGGCCACGCTGCATAAGTTCAATGGTTGGGCCGATAAATTCTTGGCGACGCCCAGTGCGGGTCTTGAAGATCGGTATTTAAGTCTGAGTACAAAGCTGGCGGGTATGACATTTGGAGCAACCTACCATCAGTTTGATGCACAGGATGGTCCAGGTAACTGGGGTGATGAGATAGATCTGTCTGTGGCGAAGACGCTCAATGATAAGGTTAAATTACTGCTTAAGTATGCTGACTATCAGGCTGAGGATTTTGCGACAGAAACACAGAAGATTTGGCTGCAGGCACAAGTTTCTTTTTAGTCACTCGTTTCTTATAGTAGTAATTAGTAGTAATCTGAATTGCTCCATAATATGCCGAGCATTACAGTTTTAAGTTAACTGTAATGCTCGGCTTTTTTATGGCTAGCTATTGTAGAGGTACTGACTATGATTTCTTTTGACGGACTACCTGATAGTTACGCCCGAAGTACCAGATCGGAGCGCTGATCACATGAACTAGACGCGTGAAGGGAAATATTAGAACAATACTTAGGCCCAAAAACACATGAAGCTTGTATACAAGGCTCACTGTCGCAATTGCATTGGCTGCTTTTAATGGTTGTAAGGTAACAATACTCTGCGCCCATTCACCGAGCTGGACCATTACCGAACCATCCAAGTGATTTGAAGAGGCGAAAATAGTCCCCAAGCCGAGTAGCAGCTGAACCAGTAAAATAATTAATATGGCAATATCAGACCAGCGACTATTGGCTCGAACTCTTGGGTTAAACAGACGTCGATGCAACAGTATTAATAATCCTACCAAACAGAGTATTCCAAATACCCCGCCAGAAACCATGGCCAGAAGCTGTTTGTTGGGCGTTGAAATCATATGGTGATAAATAGACTCAGGGGTTAGCAGGCCAATAAAATGGCCGGCCAAAATAAAGATCACCCCAATATGAAACAGATTGCTCCCTAGGCGCATCCCTTTATTACCGAGTATCTGACTTGAATCAGCTTTCCAGCTGTACTGGTCCCGATCAAATCGTATCCAGCTCACCGCGAGACAGATCGCCAGAGCAATGTAGGGGTAGAGGCCAAATAGAAAAGTATTGAGTGTAGAGGACATGGTTAGTTTCCTTAAGAGTTCTGTACCCAATGCAGGGGTGTATTTTGGACATGGGGTTCTGATTGAGGTGGAGCACTTGATGGAGAACTTGATGGAGAACTAGATGGAGAACCAGATGAAAAGCCTGGCTTCACATCACAGCTATCATGGGCATCCCCAGCGCCAAAAGTAACCTGCTCTTCTTCCCAGATTTTATCCAGAGCCTCCGGTGTATTGTCAGGCTCCTCTTTTGCGGCCAGCTCTAGAAGTTTTTCCATCTCTACTGTTTCGCCGCTAATCATTAATAGAGATTCAAACAGAACGGCATAATCGCTTTTTCGCTCTTTAAGGCGCGCGCAAAGTAGCCCTAAGATATGAGCAATATCCGCTAAACCATCTTTAGCTTCGGCGGCCGGCCGATGAGATAGGTACTCTAAATAAAGAGGGATATAGTCGGGCAGCTCCCGAACATTGATAGCAAATTCATTACCCTCATAGAGTGCCATTAGGTCCACCATAGCCTGTCCCCGATCACGAGACTCTCCGTGCACATGTTCAAACAGTAATAGCGACATGGCACGGCCATAGTCAAACACATGGGTATAGGTTTCTTGGGCATCGAGCAGATCGCCGCCATAAATGCTGTCGATTAATTCCAGCAGACGATCTTTGAGCGCGTAGGACAGCTCGTTACTCGAAGTGACTACGGCACAGAGTTCATCAATATGCTTTTGCACCTCAGCGTTGGGGTAATCCATTAAACAGGAGATAACTTTTAGGCTCTTCATGGTCTATTTACCCTCATCCCACACCTGTACGGTGCTGATCACATCCCGAGTATTGTTCTTTTTGCCGCCGAACATATTTACATCACTGGTGCCAGTGGAGCAGCCATCGCCCCAGCTAAAGCCGCAGCCGCCGCGCTCGGCATAGGCATCAACCAGTGCGTCTTCACGATGGGCGGTTGGAATCACAAAGCGATCTTCGTAGTTGGCAATTGCTAGGTAGCGATACATCTCTTCTACCTGCTCAACAGATAGACCCACTTCTTCGAGTACTGGAAGGTCTTCCACGCCATCTACTGTCTGGGAGCGTTTGAATGCACGCATGGCCAGTAATCGTTTTAGCGCGAGTAATACAGGCTTGGTATCTCCCGCAGTCAACATGTTGGCCAAATACTTAACCGGAATACGTAGGCTTTCGACATCGGGAATAATGCCATTCATACCCATGTGCCCAGAGTTGGCCGCGGACTGAATCGGCGACAATGGGGGGATGTACCAGACCATCGGCATGGTGCGATACTCAGGGTGTAGGCAGAGCAAGTTTCCAATCCACTGCCATTTTATACACCGGTGAGCGCTGGGCGGCATCGATGACTGAGTCAGCTATACCATCTTTTCGCGCCTGGGCAATCACTTCAGGGTCGTTGGGGTCGAGGAATATCTCTAGCTGTTTTTCGTAGAGGCCCTGTTCAGATTCGGTACTGGCCACTTCTTTAATGCGGTCGGCATCGTAAAGTAAAACCCCTAGGTAGCGAATACGACCCACACAGGTTTCAGAGCAGACGGTCGGCTGACCAGCTTCAATACGCGGGTAACAGAAAATGCATTTTTCCGATTTACCGGATTTCCAGTTGTAATAGATTTTTTTGTAAGGGCAGGCAGAGACACACATGCGCCAGCCGCGACATTTCTCTTGGTCGATTAAAACAATGCCATCTTCATCGCGCTTGTAAATAGCACCTGAGGGACAGGCGGCTACGCAGGAAGGGTTTAAGCAATGTTCGCACAGCCGCGGCAAATACATCATAAATGTATTTTCATATTCGCCGTACATGGCCTTTTGCATATTATCGAAGTTCTTATCGGCGCTGCGTTTTTTAAACTCGGAGCCCAGTAACTCTTCCCAGTTGGGTCCCGACTCAATTTTTTCCATGCGCTTGCCAGAGATGACCGATCGCGGTCTTGCCACCGGCTGATGCTTAGAGCTAGGCGCGGTGTGCAGATGCTGATAGTCCATATCAAAGGGTTCGTAGTAATCATCAATCTGCGGCATATCCGGGTTGGCAAATATTTTGCTCAGCACCTTGGCCTTGCTACCAATCTTTGGGGTGAGGGAGCCATCATCGTTGCGCACCCAGCCGCCATTCCATTTGGCTTGATCTTCCCAATCATCTGGGTAGCCCGTGCCGGGTTTAGTCTCTACATTATTGAACCAGGCATACTCGGTTCCCTCGCGAGAGGTCCATACATTTTTACAGGTTACTGAACAGGTGTGACAGCCAATACACTTGTCCAGATTCAGCACCATGCCGACTTGAGATCTTATTAACATAGGGCCTACTCCTTAAGGGTTTTGTGGTAGTGGCTGAGGCAGATCATCAGTATTGGATCCATCCAACCAATCCACCTTGTCCATCTTGCGCACCACCACCATTTCGTCGCGGTTACAGCCAACCGTGCCGTAATAGTTAAAGCCATAGGACTGCTGGGCATAGCCACCGATCATATGGGTGGGTTTTAAAACGGTTCGAGTCACTGAGTTGTGGTGGCCGCCGCGGGTACCTGTCATCTCGGAGCCGGGGATGTTGATAATCCGTTCCTGAGCGTGGTACATCATCACCATGCCGTCTTTGACGCGCTGGCTAACCACCGCACGACAGGCAATGGCACCATTAACATTAAACACCTCTACCCAGTCGTTATCGGCAATACCCACAGACTGAGCATCGGTTTCAGAGAGCCAAATAATCGGCCCGCCACGACTTAGGGTCAACATTAATAAGTTATCGGAGTAGGTGCTGTGGATGCCCCATTTTTGATGGGGAGTAATCCAGTTCAATACAATCTCTGGATGGCCATTGGGTTTTGAACCCTTGACCAAATCAGTGGTTTTAGTATGAATAGGCGGACGGTAGGAGACTAACTGCTCGCCAAAGGCCTGCATCCATTGATGATCTTGGTAGAGCTGCTGACGACCAGTGAGTGTTCGCCAGGGGATAAACTCATGGACATTGGTGTAGCCGGCGTTATAGCTAACATGCTCATCTTCTAAGCCCGACCATGTGGGTGATGAGATAATCTTACGTGGCTGTGCCTGCACGTCACGGAAGCGGATTTTTTCGTCTTGCTTGGGGATGGCCAGATGCCGGTGGTCGCGACCAGTATGTTGGCCCAAAGCATCCCAGGCTTTTACTGCCACCGCACCATTGGTCTCTGGCGCCAGACTAAGAATAACTTCACAGGCATCAATGGCTGATTCAATGCGCGGCCTTCCTTTGCTAATACCTTCTTCGGTGACGCGATGATTAAGTTCGCCAAGAAAATCCACCTCATCATCGGTGTTCCAACTAATACCTTTGCCGCCATTACCCAGTTTTTTAAGCAGTGGTCCCAGTGAGGTGAACTTCTTATAGGTATTGGGAAAGTCCCGCTCAACCACAATCATATTGGGTGCAGTTTCACCGGGAATTAACTCGCATTCGCCTTTCTTCCAATCTTTAACGTCAAAGGCTTGGGCTAGCTCACCGGGGCTGTCATGGAGTAGGGGTACAGTGACCAGATCTTTCTCTACCCCTAGATTACCTTCAGAAACTCGAGAAAATTCTTTGGCGATTCCCTTATAAATATCCCAGTCGCTACGTGCTTCCCAGGCTGGGTCTGTGGCCGCCGAAAGAGGGTGAATAAAGGGATGCATGTCAGAGGTATTGAGATCATCTTTTTCATACCAGCAGGCGGTAGGCAAAACAATATCGGAATACAGGGCGGTGGATGACATTCTAAAATCGAGGGTGGTAACCAGATCAAGTTTGCCCTGGGGCGCGTCTTCGACCCATTCCGCTTCTTTAGGAATAATACCGCCGTTATGGCCATTGTCTTCGTTCATCACGCCATTTTTGGTACCCAATAAATACTTGAGCATATATTCATGGCCCTTGCCGGAGGAACCTAAAAGATTCGAGCGCCAGATAAACATATTGCGGGGGAAGTTAGCCGGGTTGTCAGGCTGTTCACAGGCAAACTTAATCTCACCGCTTTTGAGCTGCTGGACCAAATAATCTTTTGGATCCATACCAGCGGCTTCAGCATCGCGACAAATTTGCAGCGGGTTTTGATTCAGCTGGGGGGCACTGGGCAACCAGCCCATACGCTCGGCACGAATATTGTAATCAAGCATAGCCTCGGGCAGTTCATCTTTGTTGGCCAGAGGGGAGAGCACCTCATGGATATTGACCTTTTCATGACGCCACTGCGAGCTGTGGCTGTAAAAGAATGAGGTGGAATTCATCTGTCGCGGTGGGCGGCTCCAGTCCAAACCAAAGGCCAGAGGCAACCAGCCAGTCTGTGGGCGCAGCTTTTCCTGACCCACATAATGGGCCCAGCCACCGCCACTCTGACCCACGCACCCACACATAACCAACATGTTAATTAGGCCGCGATAGTTCATATCCATATGGTACCAATGGTTCATTGCCGCACCGACAATGACCATGGACTTGCCTTTGGTTTTGTCGGCGTTATCCGCAAATTCCCGTGCTACCTGAATGACTTTTTCACGGGACACACCGGTAATCTTTTCTTGCCAAGCGGGCGTGTAAGCCGCAGTTTCGTCATCGTAACTAGAGGCCACGTTGTCGCCACCCAAGCCACGATCAATACTGTAGTTGGCCATCATAAGGTCAAATACCGTGGCTACCTGAGCTTCGGTACCATCGGCTAGTGTCACTCGGCGGTAGGGTACCTGCCTCAACTGCGTGGCTTCACCCGCCTGATGTTCCCAGTGATCATGTTGCTCTGCGGCAAAGTAGGGGAAAGCCACAGCCTGAGCATCAGCACCAATTAATGAGAGCTGCAGTTTCACGTCTTCGCTGCTACCCCCTTCTTTCGCTTCGATATTCCATTTGCCCAGCTCCCCCCAGCGATAGCCGATAGAGCCCTGAGGTGAAACCAGTTCGCCGCTATTTTCATCGTAGGAAATAGTCTTCCAGTCAGGGTTATTGTCCTGCCCCAAATTATCCACCAGGTCTGAGGCGCGCAAAAATCTTGTGGGTTTAAGGCTTCCAGCCTCATGGGGTTCGAGCATCACCAGCATCGGCATATCGGAGTAGCGGCGCACATAGTCGGTAAAGTATTCGCTGGGGTTATCCAGATGGAATTCTTTTAGAATTACATGGCCAAAGGCCATGCCCAGCGCCGCATCGGTTCCCTGTTTAGGGTTGAGCCACAGATCAGCCAGTTTTGCGGCTTCGCTATAGTCGGGAGTTATCACTACGCCTTTGGCGCCTTTGTAGCGAACCTCAGTAAAGAAGTGCGCGTCCGGTGTTCTGGTCTGGGGGACATTGGACCCCCAGAGAATAAGATAGCTGGAGTTATACCAGTCGGCAGACTCGGGCACGTCGGTCTGCTCACCCCAGGTCATTGGTGAGGCGGGCGGCAAGTCACAGTACCAGTCATAAAAACTCATACAGACGCCACCGATTAACGAAAGGTAGCGTGAACCAGCCGCGTAGGAAGCCATGGACATTGCGGGAATAGGTGAGAAGCCAATAACCCGATCCGGACCATGGGTCTTTGCGGTGTACACATTAGCCGAGGCAATAATTTCGTTCACCTCATCCCATGAGGAACGCACAAAACCGCCCATGCCTCGCTGAGACTTATAGCTGGCCGTATGTTTTGGATCTTCGACAATAGCGCCCCAGGCTTCCACTGGGTTATCATATTGTTTGCGCATATCACGCCATAGTTTTAACAGTGGCTTGCGTACCTTGGGATACTTAAGCCGATTGGCACTGTAGAGGTACCATGAGTAGCTGGCGCCCCTAGGGCAACCTCGCGGCTCATGATTAGGGAGATCCGGTCTAGTGCGCGGGTAGTCGGTCTGCTGTGTTTCCCAGGTCACCAAACCATTCTTGACATAGATTTTCCAGCTGCAAGAGCCGGTGCAGTTCACGCCATGTGTTGAACGGACGATCTTGTCATGCTGCCAGCGCTGACGGTAACCATCTTCCCAGCTACGGGATTCTTTATTAACTTGGCCATGGCCATTGGCGAATTCACTTTGTTTCTTTTTGAAAAATTGTAGCCGGTCTAAAAAATGGCTCATACTATCAATCCCTTGTTGTTGCCTTCGACGTGGTAATCCGTCTCTGATTGTCGAGAGGGTTTACAAGACACGCCGTAAACCCATCCCTGGGGGCTTCACGCCAGCATCCATGCTGTCGAGAGTCTTGCAAACCCTCTCGACAATCAGAGACTAGCCCGTGCCAAATTTTATGGGTTGTGGAATTCTGCTTTGGGTCGCAGGTAGAACCACCAGTTAATAACAATACACAGCCCATAAAATGCGGCGAATCCGTAGAGCGCCACTTCTGGGGTGGTCGCCTTAATCTGCTCACCAAATACCTTGGGAATATAAAAGGCACCATAGGCAGCGATCGCCGAAGTCCAACCCAATACTGGGCCTGACTGTTCTTTGCTAAACACATTGGGGATGGTGCGAAAGGTAGATCCATTACCAATGCCTGTAGCGCCAAAAAGCACTAAAAAGAGTAGGAAGAAGGGCAGGAAGAACTCTTCAGGTGTGGCCGATGCGTAGGCAGCTTTCATGTAATGGGCTACGCCCAGTGCGCTCAACACCATCACTACTGAACATATCTGTGTGACTAGGGCGCCACCAATCTTGTCTGCAATCCAGCCACCAACGGGTCTAATCAACGCACCAATAAAGGGGCCCATCCAGGCATACATTAGTGCGCTGGGACCATTGGCATTGACCGTGTCATGGGTGACTACACCCGCGACTGCTAAGTGTTGGTAGCCAAAGATAACTTTGATCGCCAGAGGGAAGGCCGCGGCATAACCTATAAAAGAACCAAAGGTCATGGTGTAGATAACACTCATAGCCCAGGTGTGTTTGTTGCCGAAGATTTGATACTGATGGCTGAGGTTAGCTTTGGCCGCACTGGGCAGAACAAAGCGCATTAGAAAAACAGTGAGAGCAATAACAATGACCAGCACAATTTCTTTGGGGACGCCAAAGCCAGAGCCATTGGCACTTGCTGGCAAGAGCAACCAGAGACCAAAAATAGCTGTCGCAAAGCCTACTAGGAGCATGCCGGTGATAATCGAGAAGGAACCTACTGGGCTACCAATGTTGGGCGATACTTCTTCGGTGCGAATATTGTTCATGCGCCACCAGCCTAAAATTAGCAGTGGCACTAAAAATACCAGCCATATCAAGCCAGCGTTTTGAATGTAGGTTTCTGAGCCTGCGGGAATTTTTCCAATCAAGGTCCCGGAGGTGCTCTGTAATATCATAGAGTCTCCACCCATGGCACCAAACAGACCAAAGGTCATGGCCAGAGGTACCAGAATTTGCATGGTGGTAACGCCAAAGTTACCTAAGCCAGCATTTAAGCCCAAGGCTAAACCCTGTACTTTTTTTGGGTAGAAGAAGCTGATATTAGACATGGAAGATGCAAAGTTACCGCCGCCTAAACCTGAGAGTAATGCGAGTAGCTGGAATACCCACAGCGGGGTCTGTTGATTTTGTAGTGCAATACCAGCGCCCAGTGCGGGAATCATTAATAGGGCAGTCGTAAACACCACCGTATTGCGACCACCGCAGAGACGAATAAAAAAGCTGCTGGGAATGCGCAATGTGGCACCGGTTAAACCAGCAATAGCCATTAGGGTAAATAACTCTGACTTGGCAAAGGGAAAACCCAGGTTAAGCATCTGTACGGTAATAACACCCCAGTACAACCAAACGGCAAATCCAACCAGTAAGCTGGGGATAGAAATCCACAGATTCCTGGAGGCTATCTGCTTTCCAGATTTCTCCCAAAACTCTTCGTTTTCAACATTCCATTCTTTTAGGTCTGACATAGAGGATTTCCCGTTACTCAATTAGTGATTGCGGCCTGTTCGTTAGAAATATTTTTCGTCGATTGTTTTTGCTCTTCATGTTTGATGGCGTAGTACATCAGAATCATGCAGGCGGCCAGCACCGCATAGAGCAACATAAAACAGGAACTGCGCACGCCGGTGAAGTCAGAGACAACGCCAAACATAATGGGCAGAGTGAATCCGCCCAAGCCGCCGAGCACACCGACCATGCCACCCACTGAACCCATCTGAGTGGGGTAGTAGTCATTGATTATTTTGTAGACACTGGCTTTGCCGAACCCCATGGCCATACCGACAATAAATACCAGTATGGTGAAGGGCCACATTCCCAGTTCAATACCCACGGCGATATCTTCTTCGATACCATGAATAATCATGGTGGTGGGTGGGTAAGAGAGAAAGAATAGACAGACCAGACAGATCCAAAACACCCACCAGTTAATGGTGCGAGCGCCGTATTTGTCGGAGAACCAGCCACCCAGCGCACGAATTAATCCGGAAGGTAAGGTGAACAGCAGCGTTAAGAATGAAGCGGTTTTTAAATCCACGTCGAACTGACCGATATAATATTTTGGCAGCCATAGGGCCAAGGCGACAAAGCCACCAAAGACAAAGTAATAGTAGAGGCCAAAGCGCCACACACGGATTTCTGAAAGAGGCGCTAATTGCGTCTTCAAACAGAGTCTTTTACGGGCCACAGACTTATCGCTATGGGCTGGATCTTCAAAGGTAAAAATCCAAAAAAGGATAATAATTACGAGCATAGAGACAGCGTAAATTGTAGGTACTGATTCCCAACCATAGGCAACAATCAATAATGGGGCGGCAAGGTTAGTGATAGCAGCACCCGCATTGCCAGCACCAAATATGCCCATGGCAGTGCCCTGGCGATCTTTGTCAAACCAGGCACTTGTATAGGCGATACCCACAGCAAATGAACCACCGGCAAGACCCACAAAAAGGCCAATAACTAAGTAGTGCCAGTAGGCTGTGGCGAGATTAATGCTATAAATGGCAGGCACTATGCAGAGCATTAAAATAGTAAATACTCTACGTCCACCGAATATATCGGTGAGTATTCCTAGAGGTAGTCTTGATAATGATCCGGTTAGAATTGGTGTTGCGATCAGCACGCCAAATTGGGTGTCGGTTAATCCGAGATCCTGTTTGATCTGAATACCTAAAATTGAAAATAATGTCCAGACAGCAAAGTTGCCAGCAAAAGCGACCGTGTTAGCAGAAAGTACTGACCATTGCTTTTGGCTGTGCGTGCTGAAAAGGCGAGTAGAAAACATGAATGGCTCCCAAACCAGATAACCCGCTCAAGATACCGAATATAGAATTCTGTCGCGTTGACTCATATCAACTGCCCCTGCTGTTTTGCTCCGGAGATAGAGATAAACGCTCAGCCGAGTGCAGAGGTCCTAATACGCTTATCCAATCTCCTAATTAATCGATGTCGGACATGAGCAGTCTGATTGCTGTATATTTGAGAAAAAATAATGAGGTGGGACTAATGTTGCCAACAGTATTACGTACTTTATTATTGCTGATATCTACGCAGTTATTTGCTGCAGACTATGATGTGGTAATTGCCAATGGCCGCGTTATAGACCCGGAGACTAATCTGGATGCCATCAGGCATGTGGGTATTCGTCGCGGTGCTATTAGTACTATTTCAGAGCAACCCCTTGTGGGCACTAAAACGATTGATGCCAAAGGGCTTGCGGTGGCTCCTGGCTTTATTGATGTTCACAGTCATACACCTACCTTATTAGGGCAGCACGTCAACCTTCTCGATGGCATTACTACCCAGTTGGATTTGGAGGCGGGTTCATTTCCTGTGAGCCTATATGGAGAGCACTTTCAGGGTGGGGCGCAAATTAATTATGGTTCTTCAGTGGGCCATTTTGCAGTGCGCATGAAGGTGATTGAAGGCATTGATATGCCGTATATTTTCTCCGGCCAAAAAGCCGTCACCATGGGTGGCCCCACTTGGCTGCAGGTTGCCACTAAGGCACAGATTGAAGAGATGCGGGTACTGCTTAACAAGGGCCTCGATGAAGGAGGTCTGGGTATAGGCGTATTACTTGATTATATGACCACGGCAGTTTCTGGTGACGAACTGCGTATGCTATTCGATGTCGCCGCAGCAAGGCAGGTGCCGCTAACTGTTCATGTGCGCCGGGGTTACACAGGTGATCCTGCAGGGTTAATGGAGGTGATAGAACTGGCCAAGAAGACCAAAGCGCCCCTGTTTATCTGCCATATCACCCATAACGCCATGGGCCGCATTGGTGACTGGCTGGGTATGATTGATGAGGCTAATAGAGCGGGGGCCAATATCACCACCGAAACATTGTCTTATGCGGCTGGCGGAACCAGTATTTCTGCGGACGTGTTTAGACGTCGAGACTGGAAGGCCATCTTTGATATCAGCTATGAAGATGTGCAGTGGGTGGCAACGGGTGAATGGTTGACCAAAGAAACCTGGGAAAAGTACGCTAAAGAACAGCCCAGCGGTGCAGTGAATCATCATTATGTAAAAGAAGAGTGGATCGAAACCGCGCTGCAATGGCCACGTATGATGGTCTCTACTGATGCGCTACCGGCCCTGGATATTTCTGTAGCCACCAACCCCAATGTAGCAGGCACTTTTTCAAGAATGCTGGGACATTATGTGCGGGACAGAAAAATAATGACCCTTACCGAGGGGCTGGCTAGAGTAAGTCTGTTTCAGGCACAGTGGATGGAACAGGCTTCGCCCCTGTTTAAAAAGAAAGGACGACTTCAAGAAGGGGCGGATGCAGATATTGTTATCTTTAATCCTGAGACTGTCGCCGCGAATGCGGTCTATGGTGATCCCTATCAGAAACCCACCGGCATTATTCATGTGTTGGTGGGAGGACGCCATGTGGTGCAGAACTCAATGCGTATCGAGGGGATGTACCCGGGTCGAAAGCTCTTGGG
>JGI20154J14316_10002241_pt1 | contig 16479 bp, 18 predicted proteins | sample COG_04_FD_14316 | JGI IMG/M metagenome (IMG submission 14316) | reverse complement strand
CCGACCTCATCTTTGGGACTGACGGCGCAGGTTCTTCCTTGAGAAAAAGTTATTTTAACGACCGTAAATTTTTATTTAGTTTTTCTCAAAATTACCTTACGNATGGTTATAAAGAATTAACCATTCAGCCTAAAGAAAATGGCGATTTTAAGGCCTATAAAAATGCGCTTCATATTTGGCCAAGAGGCGATTTTATGATTATTGCATTGCCTAATTTAGATGGTAGTTTTACAGTTACTCTCTTTCTAAGTTACGAATCAGGGGCCTATAATTTCAATAATTTAACAACTCCTGAAATTGTTACCGAATTTTTTAAAAAGGAGTTTCCTGATGCACTGGACTTAATGCCGGATTTAGTAAATGAGTTTTTTGAAAACCCAACTGCCCCTTTAGGAACGGTTAAATGTTTTCCTTGGCATTATAAAGGCAACAGTCTTTTACTCGGAGATGCTGCACACGCTATTGTTCCATTTTACGGACAAGGCATGAATTGTTCCTTTGAAGATGTGGTTGAATTTGATACGTTTTTAGACACTCATGACGGCAATTGGGAAGCTACATTCAAAGCCTTTGAAACACACAGAAAAGTGGATACCGATGCAATTGCCGATTTAGCAATCGACAATTTTCATGAAATGAAAGACCATATCGCCAATCCAATATTTCAAGAAAAACGAAAAATTGAAATGGCTTTAGAAGCTGAATTCCCAGAGACTTATTATTCGAAATATTCATTGGTAACTTTTAAAGAAACGATTGGTTATAACGAAGCCATGACGGTGGGTCGTGCCCAAGACAAAGCAATTTTGAGCATGTTATCAAATCAAAAAATAGACCCCAAAGAAAGTGTATCAAAACAACTAAAAAAAATACAAGAAGAAACCAACAGTATTCTTTCGGAAGATGCAATTTCAAAACCATTAAAGCACTAAAAAACAAGCACTATGAGTACCAAAGTAACACCAAGAGGCGCCTATCCACACACCAAACGTGTTGGAGATTTTATCTTTGTATCAGGGACCAGTTCGAGACGTGCAGACAATAGTATTGCAGGGGTGGATCGAATTGATGAAATGGGCACAAAGCACTTAAATATTGAAACTCAAACACGTGAAGTCCTTCAAAATATAAACACCAATTTAATCAACGAAGGAGCCAGCCTAGAAGATGTGGTTGATGTAACTACCTTTTTGGTAAATATGAACGATTTTGCTGGATACAACAAAGTCTATGCTGAGTTTTTCAGTTCAGAAACCGGTCCTACACGTACTACAGTTGCGGTTCACCAACTTCCTCATCCCGATTTGGTTGTTGAAATTAAAGTAATGGCCTATAAAAAACAAGCATGATTCAAATACAAAACTATATTGACGGTACGTTTGTAAATCCAATTCAAAATGAATGGATAGACAATACAGATCCCTCAAATGGTTTAGTCTATGGAAAAATTCCAAACTCATGTTCTAAAGATGTACAAGTAGCTTACAAGGCGGCTCAAAAAGCATTCATCCCTTGGTCTGAAACCTCCATTGAAAACCGGAGTTCTATTTTACTGAAAATAGCCCATTTAATTGAAGCCAATTTGAACCGATTTGCAGAAGCCGAAAGCAAAGACAACGGAAAACCTATTTCAGTTGCAAAGACAGTTGACATTCCTAGAGCTGCGAGTAACTTCCGATTTTTTGGACATGCGATCACTCAATTTTATAGTGAAAGCCATGAAACTAAAAGTGAAAAAACAATCAATTATACCTTAAGGCATCCCATAGGGGTTGTGGGATGTATCTCGCCTTGGAATTTACCGTTGTATTTACTGTCATGGAAAATAGCTCCAGCACTCGCTGCAGGGAATTGTGTCGTTGCCAAACCTAGTGAAGTGACTCCTTACACTGCTTTTTTATTAGGAGAAATTTGTACTGAAGCAGGACTTCCTAAAGGAGTTTTAAATATTGTACATGGATTGGGAACGAGCACTGGCAAAGCGATTGTAGAACACCCTCATATTAAAGCGATTTCGTTTACAGGAGGTACAGAAACAGGGAAGTTTATTGCCAAAACAGCGGCTCCGATGTTTAAAAAATTATCGCTCGAATTGGGAGGAAAAAATCCAAATATCATATTTGCAGATTGTGATTATGAGAAAATGTTGACCACCACGATTAAATCCTCATTTTCTAATCAAGGTCAAATTTGTTTATGTGGAAGTCGGATTTTTGTTGAAGCATCCATTTACGAACAATTTAAGATTGATTTTATAAAACGAGTTCAACAACTTATTGTCGGACCACCCTCTGATAAATCAACACAAGTGGGAGCCTTGGTATCTAAAACTCATTTTGAAAAAGTACAGTCTTATATTGAGGAGATTGACAATAAAGAAAGTAGATTGTTATGTGGAGGCAAACGCGTCCGTATTGAAGGCTTTGAAAACGGCTACTACCTTTCCCCTGCTGTCATTGAAGTAGATTCAAATTCATGTAAATTAAATCAAGAAGAAATTTTTGGCCCAGTGGTCACTCTAATGCCTTTTAATTCAGATGCCGAAGTTTTAGCCATGGCCAACGATGTAAAATATGGTTTGTCCGCCACGGTATGGACCACTAATTTAAAACGAAGTCTGCTATTCTCAGAACAATTAGAAACAGGAATTGTTTGGGTAAATACTTGGATGCAACGTGACTTGCGAACCCCATTTGGAGGTGTAAAATCTTCAGGTGTTGGTCGTGAGGGTGGATTTGAAGTGCTTCGATTTTTCACAGAAACAAAAAATGTATGTATAAATTACGAATAATAAACAAATGGATTTAAATTTAGAACATAAAAACGCTCTTGTTTGCGGAAGTACTCAAGGCATTGGAAAAGCAGCTGCTTTTGCATTGGCCTCCGAGGGAGTAAGACTTACCTTAGTTGCTAGAAATGAAGCCAAACTAAAAGATGTTATTGCAACACTTCCAAACGCAGATCAACACGATTATATCATTGCTGATTTTATGAATCCCATGGATTTGAAATCAAAAGTGGAAACTTATATTCAAACCAATCATGGCTTTCATATTCTAGTCAATAATACTGGAGGGCCAAGAAGTGGTGCAATTATAGACGCCAGTTTAGAGGCGTTTGAAGATGCATTTACACAGCATTTAAAATGCAACCATGTACTGGCACAACTCACAGTTCCTTTTATGAAAGAGGAATCTTATGGACGGATTATTAATATCATTTCAACCTCAGTAAAAGAACCCATTGAAGGTTTAGGGGTGAGTAACACCATCCGAAATGCAGTGGGAAATTGGAGTAAAACACTGTCTTTTGAATTAGGTCGTTTTGGGATTACAGTTAATAACGTATTGCCTGGATTTACAGAAACCGAACGATTGAATGAAATTATTAAAATTAAAGCCGATCAAGCACAGACGAGTATCGAAGAGATGACTGCGATTATGAAAACCTATACCCCTGCAAAACGCTTTGCAAAACCAGAAGAAACTGCCAATGCGGTTGTGTTTTTAGCAAGCGCTGCAGCCAGCTATATAAACGGCGTAAACATCCCTGTTGATGGTGGTCGCACAAAATCTTTGTAACTTGAAAAAATTAATACAAAAACAATAACCCATGAGCAAACTAGTGTCTCCCTTAAATATCAAAGCATGGATTGAAGAAAACAGAGCATTACTAAAACCTCCTGTTGGAAACAAATGTGTATGGAACGATGGTGAATTTATTGTGATGGTCGTTGGTGGCCCCAATAACCGTAAAGATTACCATTATAATGAAACCCCTGAATTTTTCTATCAGTTAGAAGGGGATATCATTTTAAAAATAATTGATAATGGCGTTGCTAAAGATGTTCACATCAAAGAAGGTGATATTTATTTATTACCCGCAAAAATACCACATTCCCCACAACGGGGAGCCAACACAGTTGGAATCGTTATTGAGTATCCACGACCCAAAGGCGTTGAAGATGCTTTGGAATGGTATTGTGAAAATTGTAACCATCAACTGTACAGAGCCCCTTTTGTTCTTGAAAATATTGAAACCGATATGCCTGTGATTTTTGACCGCTTTTATTCGAGCGAGGAACTTTGCACATGCACACAGTGCGGCGCTAAAATGGAGGCACCAAACAAAATATAAATCAGATGAAACATTCATATCTAAATCTTGATTCCCAAAATAAATGATTAAATGGATGTAACATGTAACCGTTAAAAAACAATAAATAGAGATACATGAAACGCAAACTTCGCATCAACGGACATTCCCATCTCCTACCTTATCCGGAAGAGATTCCTGAGTTCATGAAAGAAAAAGAAATTTTCTGGGTGGATGATGAGCGTAAGCACATGCTTCAAAAAGGCTGGAGTCGTCCGGTCACCCACTCAAGTTTTTTCTTGGATGAAAAACTGGAATGGATGGATGAAAATAAAATTGATCATGCAGTAGTTTTAAATTTATCGCAGCTCTATGGAAATGGGTTACGATTGGAAGAAATGAAAAAAGCATTGCGCTTTCAAAATGATTACAATGCAAAAATACAAAAAGACAATGCGTCCAAATTTACTTGTGGTTTTGTGGTTCATCCTGGTTTTATTCAAGGTGCCTTATGGGAAATTGAGCGCTGTGTCGAAGAATTAGATTTAAGAGTGTTGTGTTTACCCACTCACTTTATGGATAGTATTGGGCAATGGCGAAGTGTATTTGACAAGGAAAATGACCCTATTTTTGAATTGGCAAATAAATATAATCTAGCTATTGAAGTACATCCATACGATGGTGAAAAAATGATTAAACTCGAAAACACGTCTTGGCGTTTTCATTTGATTTGGATGTTAGCACAATGCGGAGATGCCTATCACTTTTATACTTTAAATGGGATGCAAGACCGCTACCCAAACATCCGAACGTGTTTTGCACACGGAGGACAAATGGCACAGATGAACCTTGGCAGACGGATTCAAGGATTCGATGGTCGTCCTGATTTATTTGAAGGTAAAAACCACCCTCGTAAAGCGGTTGGACATCCCAACATCTATTTTGATACGTTGGTTCACGATACCGACTCCTTAGACTTAATGTTAAAACGTCAAGGGAGTAATCAAATTATCATGGGCTTAGACGACCCCTATCCGTTAGGTGAAATGGAAAGTGAAGCACAATCTTCTTATCCAGGAAAACTACTAGACTTGGCTATTGATCGGAAATTAATATCCCAAACACAGTACGATGAAATTTGGGAAGACAATGTCCTAAGATGGTTGTTTGGAGATGATTTAATACAAACTGAAAAATTGATTCAAAAAATACTTTCTTAAATGCATTTTATTTCAGAAAAATTGGATGACTATGTCGTAAGGCATTCCGAAGAGGAACCCGCACTTTTAAAAGCACTTACAAGGGAAACCTATCAGAAAGTTTTACAACCACGAATGCTTAGTGGGCATTATCAAGGGCGTATATTGAGTGTGTTGTCCAAACTCATAAGGCCTAAAACGATTTTAGAATTAGGGACATTTACAGGCTATTCTGCCTTGTGTTTGGCAGAAGGCTTGGACAAAAATGGCGTTTTACACACAATTGATATCAACGAGGAGTTGGTGGATTTTCAAAAACGCTATTTTGACAAATCGGATTATGGGTCCCAAATTATACAACATTTAGGATCGGCATTGGACATCATCCCAACCATAGAAACTACTTTTGATTTGGTTTTTATGGACGCTGATAAACCTAATTATATTAATTATTTTCATCAAATTATTGACAAACTCAATCCTGGTGGGGTGATTCTTTCAGACAATGTTTTATGGAGTGGAAAAGTAATTGAAGCCCTTGACCCCTCAGATATTTCAACAAAAATTGTTTTAGAATATAATAGCTTATTAAAAGAAGATTCGCGATTAGAAACCGTATTGCTGCCTATTAGGGATGGTCTAACAGTTAGTATAAAAAAGTAGTCCTAGAGGTTCCTCCGCACAGATCCAGTAAGATCATTAATTTCATCTTTTACTTTGTCAAGCTCTTCTTTAACATCTTTAGAAATAGAGGTGTCAATCCCGTTTTTATCGGCACTTTTTTGAATTTCTCCTTTGATATCGTTGGTTGCATCCTTGAGTGTACGCATGCCTTTCCCAAGACCTTTCGCGATACTAGGAATTTTATCCGCCCCAAATACGAGTATCACAATAAATAAGATAAACGTAATTTCGGTACCACTGATAAATAAAAAGTGCGTGTGTATCATGGTACAAATATAACGAGATTTCTTTGATCCTTTTGATTAATTTTTTGACAAACTTGCAATCTTAAATTCTTTTAGTTTTACTTCTAAAAATTGTAAAATTTCTACATCACTCCGACCTCTACAGCGTTGTTGGAAATCTGGTGCATCGGCACAGAAATAATAAAACTCCATTCGTTTGCTTTTTTCTAACGTATTGGTTGTAAAAAAAAGGGGACCTACAACTTCTTTTATATGTTGGAGTGTTTGCTTGTCACCGTCTAGCTTTACATTTTTTTTTAGCATTTTTGTGCGGCCAGAAATCATATTAAGAAATTTATAGAAATTTATCCCAAGACCAATGACTAGGGGGCCTGCATCGGCTTCAAAAAGTCGTCTTTCTGCTAAATTCAATCGTGGGCCTGTATAGCCTGGAATGCCCAAATCATAAAAATCCATGGGGCGTTCAGCATCAGAGTTGGTGATATCTGAATTTAAATCGCCTGTTAATATGGTCCCAACGGTAACCTCATCTAAGGCATTAATAGATTCAGAAAGTATGACCGTAATTGATTTGCTATTAATTTGTTGAGCTGTTAAAACAAGGGTTTTGGGAAGGTATTGAATGGATGAAAAATAAAGGGAATCTGACTCTTTTGCTTCAATAATAAAGAACCCTTTTTTATCGGTTGTGGCATATCTATACGATGTTTTATTGATGACATGAATCCCTTCCAATTCACCATTGGAAATAATCTGTCCAGAGATTTCAACCTTTTGGGCATGGATTGTCACCAAAAACATCCCACTAATTATTATAGTGAAAGAACTTGTTGGAATGAAAAAAAAGAGGGTCTCAAATTCATTTAAAAAATAAATTTATTGGTAAATTTACAAAAATTAAAAGATTTATCCAGCGTACTAAAATTATCATCACCCATCGGAATGACTAATAGCGAACCTGCCTGCCGCAAGCAGGCAGCATGTGACCTTTTAAAAACAATAAATACAGACACATGAAACAAATCCTAATTGCAAGCACCTCTACAGTGCATGGTAGTGGTTTTTTGGACTACTTGTTGGACGCCTTAAAAATACATTTTAAGAACGTAGAAACGATTCTTTTTATCCCTTATGCACGTCCAAGTGGAATGTCACACGAAGCCTATACAGATGTTGTGCAGTTGGCTTTTTCTAAAATAGGCAAAACTGTCAAAGGATTGCATGAATTTAAAAACCCAATAGAAGCCATCAAAAATGCAAAAGGTATTTTTACGGGTGGAGGAAACACTTTTGTATTGGTCGATCAACTCTATAAAACAAATGTGATTGGAACTTTAAAATCGACTATTGAATCGGGAACACCTTATTTAGGAACCAGTGCAGGAAGTAACATCTGTGGGCTTACGATTGGCACATCGAATGACATGCCTATTGCCTATCCAAAAAGTTTTCAAACCTTAGGAGTTGTTCCGTTTAATATCAATCCTCACTATCAAGATCCTGATCCAAGGAGTACTCATATGGGCGAAACTCGTGAAACTAGAATTCAAGAGTTTCATCACTTCAATTCACAGCCAGTTATTGGATTAAGAGAGGGGAGTTATTTGGAAGTCATCGGCTCAAAAATCACACTTAAAGGTTCTTTTAGCGCACGTGTATTTGAAAAAAACAAAACACCTTATGAAATTAAGCCTGAATCGGATGTGTCGGATTTAAATTAAAGATAATTCGTTAAAGACAAGAATATAGAGAATAGATTTTACTACTTACATATTGGTTCTTTTTCTATACTCTCTTATCTGTGTTTTTTTTCATAATACTTATACCTCCTACTTAATACTAATTACTAACATCATTAAATCTCCTTCACAAAATGATACCCTAGTTTCTGAAATCCATCTCTTTCGTAAAATTTTTGAGAAGGTTCATTATCTATATATGCATTGAGTTCAATTGCTTCACACCCTTTTGATTTGACATACTCCTGAATCCAATTGACAAACTGTGACCCCAAGCCTTTATTCCGATAAGCATCGTCAATAAAAACATGATCCAATTCTACACTGCGCCCCGAATAATGTCGTGTACAAAACCACAATCCGGAAACACCCACAAGTTTATCCGCATCATAAACGCCAATACATTCGTAATTCTGAGAGACCATTTCCTTGAAACGCTTCAAAAGCAGTGCCTCTGTAATTGAGGGTTTAGACATTTTTTTTACTAATGGTACAACACTATCAATTGACTCTGCTGGGATAATTTTGAACTGAAATTGCATTTAAAAGGATTTAGTACTTCAAAAATACGATTATTTTTTAGCATCTAATTCCAACTTCTCATCTGAATTCTATATAAATCTTCTTATCTTTGAGCACGTTATAACAACGAGAATATGAACAAGAAAGTTATTTTAATGATTTTAGATGGGTGGGGGAAATCTCCTGATCCTAAAGTATCGGCAATTGACAATGCAAATACACAATTTATTGATTCTTTATATACAAAATATGGCCATGCCAGTCTTCGTACAGATGGTCTGCATGTAGGACTTCCTGAAGGTCAAATGGGGAATAGTGAAGTTGGACACATGAACTTGGGTGCTGGACGTATTGTATATCAAGATCTTGCTAAAATCAATCTTGCTGTTACGAATGATACTTTTAAAGACGAAACAGTTCTAAAGAATGCATTAGAATATGCAAAAACAAATCAAAAAGCAGTTCATATTTTAGGATTGGTCAGTGATGGTGGAGTGCATTCCCACATCAATCACTTATATGGATTGTTGGATGTTATTGACGCACATGGCATAGAAAAATCTTTTATCCATGCGTTTACAGATGGGCGTGATGTAGATCCTAAATCTGGATATGGGTTTATTTCCGAATTGGAAACCCGCTTAGAATCTTCCTCAACAGAACTAGCAACGATCACTGGACGTTATTACGCTATGGATCGTGATAACCGTTGGGAACGTATAAAAATTGCTTATGATGCCTTAGTAAATAACAAAGGCCTTCATTCTTCCAATGCTACAAAAACAATTCAAAATAATTATGATGAAGGGTTAACAGATGAATTCTTAAAACCAATTATCATAACTGATAAAAATAACGCTCCCGTAGCTAAAATTGAAGAAGGTGATGTGGTTTTATTCTTTAATTTTAGAACCGATCGAGGAAGAGAATTAACAGAAGTACTCAGTCAAAATGACAAGCATGAATACAATATGCATAAGCTAAACTTGCATTATGTGACCATGACAAATTACGATGATAATTTTAAAAATATTGAGGTTATCTTCAACAAAGACAACGTTACAAATACACTCGGAGAAGTACTTGAGACCCATGGAAAAACACAGCTAAGAATGGCTGAAACAGAGAAATATCCGCATGTTACTTTTTTCTTTTCTGGAGGACGTGAAACAGCCTTCAAAGGAGAAGAACGTATTTTGAAAAATTCTCCGAAAGTAGCCACTTATGATCTTCAGCCAGAAATGAGTGCTTTTGAACTTAAAGATGCTCTTGTCGCTGAACTCAAAAAAGAAACTCTTGATTTTGTATGTTTAAATTTTGCCAATGGTGATATGGTTGGGCATACAGGAGTGATGGACGCTGCTATTAAAGCCTGTGAAGCGGTAGATACTTGTGTTGAAGCGGTAATCACCACTGCTTTGGAACACAACTACACAACCCTACTCATTGCCGATCATGGAAATTGCGAAACGATGATTAATCCTGACGGAACTCCTAATACAGCTCATACGACCAATCCTGTTCCCATTATTTTGATCGACAAAGAACTCACTTCCATCAAAGATGGCGTGCTTGGTGATATTGCACCAACTATTTTAAAACTTATAGGAATTGAAAAACCCGAAGTTATGACCCAAAATAGCTTAATCTAAATTAATCCTAATGGACTTAACCAAAACCTTCACTCTAGCAATTGACTTTGACGGCACAATCGTGGAAGATGCATACCCAAAAATTGGGAAACCAAAACTATTTGCTTTTGAAACCTTAAAAAAACTACAACAAGATGGGCATCGATTGATACTTTGGACCTATCGTTATGGAAAAACACTGCAAGAAGCAGTTGATTTTTGTAAAGAAAATAATCTTGAATTTTATGCTGTTAACTGTAGTTTTCCAAACGAGGACTATGACCCCAAAAAAAGCAGAAAAATAAATGCAGACCTTTTTATTGATGATAGAAACGTTGGAGGCTTTTATGGTTGGGGAGAAATTTATCAACTCCTATCCGAGAGTGACAACCCTTTATCGCTTCCAAAGAAAAAACGTTTTTTTGGATTCTTCAAGTCTTAAAACTTTAAGACAACTCTAACAAAATCAAGCGTATAAAACCAACTAAAAAAGGCTTTTATTAAGTATCTTTGTGCATAATTTTTTAGTATGCTCACGCTTAAATCAAAAGAAGAAATAGAACTCATTCGCGAAAGTGCCCTTATTGTTTCAAAAACATTAGGAATGTTGGCTGGCGAAATAAAACCTGGAGTTACCACCTTACAACTAGATGCACTCGCCGAAACATTTATTAGAGACCACGGAGCCATTCCGGGGTTTTTGGGGATGTACGGATTTCCAAACACGCTTTGTATGAGTCCAAACGATCAAGTCGTTCATGGAATTCCAAATGATACTCCGCTTGTTGAAGGCGATATTATTTCAATTGATTGTGGCGCTTTAAAAAATGAATTTTATGGCGATCATGCTTACACCTTTTCCGTAGGTGAGATTGACGAAGACACTCAAAAGTTATTAGAGGTTACTAAAGCTTCGCTTTATGAAGGCATTCGAGCATTTAAACACCACAACCGTGTAGGAGATGTTGGTTATGCCATTCAAAACTACTGTGAATCTCATGGTTATGGAGTGGTAAGAGAACTCATCGGACACGGAATTGGACGTATCATGCACGAGGAACCCGAAATGCCAAATTATGGAAAACGCGGTCGAGGGAAAAAATTTCAAGAAGGAATGGTTGTTGCAATTGAACCGATGATCAATATGGGAACTCATAAAATCAAACATCACAAAGATGGGTGGACAATTACTACAAAAGACAACAAACCAAGTGCCCATTTTGAGCACAATGTTGCGCTTGTCGATGGACAACCCGAATTATTATCAACCTTTGCTTATGTTTATGAAACACTCGGAATAAAAAGTAATGAAGAGGATGGACTAAGAGTCCATCCATTAACACTATAATTAACCAATACATGAGTCGCTTAAAAGCTATTGAATTACAACTAGAACCACTTCGTGATCAGCTAAAATCACACCCTTTATATAATACACTTTCAAACATAGAGGATGTCGCTGTGTTTATGGAGAACCATGTGTTTGCCGTTTGGGATTTTATGTCCTTACTTAAATCACTTCAAAATCATTTGACAAATACAAATGTTCCTTGGACCCCAAAAGGGCATGGACCAACAGCACGTTTTATCAATGAAATAGTTATGGCTGAAGAAAGTGATGTCAACGAACTGGGAGTTCCTATGAGTCATTTTGAAATGTATATCGATGCGATGAAACAGGTTGGTGCAAATACAACTGCCATAGACTTGTTTGTAAAGGCAATTGAAAATGGAGACTCTATTGAAACTGCCGCCCAAAGAATAAATTTAGAAAAACCTATTGTGGAGTTTGTACAATTCACAATGGAAGTTGTAAACTCCAACAAACCACACTGTGTTGCTTCGGCGTTTACGTTTGGAAGAGAAGATGTGATTCCAGATATGTTTTTAGAAATTGTAAGCCAGTCTCAAACTCAAGACAATGACCAAACGTATGGTAAACTACTTTACTATTTGAACCGTCATATTGAATTAGATGGCGATGAACACGGACCAATCTCCCTAAAAATGGTCGCTGAACTTTGTGGTGATGACGATTCAAAATGGGAAGAAGTACTAGAGATAGCAAATGACGCATTAAGACTTCGTTTGAAGCTTTGGGACCATATAACCGAGTGTATAAAGCACAAATACGTTGAGGCATAAATACTTAAATTTTGAAAACACTTTTTAAGTTTATTTTAAATTTAATACCACGACCCCTACTCATAAAACTGAGTTATATTGCACAACCCATTCTAGTTTTATTTTTAAGAGGAAGTCGCTATACCGATCCAATTGATGGTAAACAGTTTCGGAAATTTTTGCCTTATGGTTATGAAAACCCGCGAGGAAATGTGCTCTCACCCTCCACCCTGTCCTTAGAGCGTCACCGGTTATTGTGGTTATATCTAAAAAATGAAACCGATTTTTTCACTGCATCCAAAAAAATATTACACTTTGCACCCGAGCAGGCTTTTTACAAACGCTTTAAAAACATTAAACATTTTGACTATGTGACTACGGATCTGAACTCGCCCATTGCGACAGTCAAAGCAGATATTTGTAATCTTCCGTTTGAATCCAATAATTTTGATGTCATTCTATGCAATCATGTTCTCGAACATATTTTGGATGATGCAAAAGCCATGCAAGAACTTTTTCGTGTCCTCCGTCCTGGAGGAATGGGCATCTTTCAAATCCCTCAAGATTTAAAGCTCGAAAAAACGTTTGAAGACCATAGCATAAACGACAAGAAAGAACGTGCTAAGATTTTTGGACAATACGATCATGTACGTATTTATGGACGTGATTACTTTCAAAAACTAAGAACAATTGGCTTTGAGGTGAATGAAGTGGATTATACCGCTGCATTATCAGATCAAGAAATTGACCGCTACCGATTGGCTAAAGGCGAAATTATTCCTGTGGTTTATAAACCTATTTCGTAGGGAAATTGTTCAAGGCTAACACTTCAAAATCCTTGTTTATATTTTCAAAAATAAGATACGCTTGCAGTTCAGGATGCTGAGCTAAAAACGCTTTAACTCTTTCAACACCCATCGCCTGAAAGGCTGTAGCATAGCCATCGGCCATAATACATGAATCGGCAATTACGGAGACACTTAAAATATTTGTTTTGGTTGGATAGCCTGTTTTAGTGTTTATGATATGGGCATAACGGTTGCCATTAGCGTCTAATTTAAACTTACGGTAAGTTCCAGAAGTTGCCATGGCTTTATCTTTAAGAACAAAGACGTTATCATAACTCTGTGAGCCATCAAAATTGGGGTTTTCAATGCCAACAGTCCACCCACTTTGTTTGGCCGTATTGATGCCTTTTACTCGGAGTTCACCTCCAATATTAATAAGGTAATTGTCGTGGTTTTTAGCGTCTAAAAACGCTGCAACGACGTCCACAGCGTAGCCTTTGGCAATCGCATTAAAATCTAAATAAGGCTTGGGAGTCGTTTTAATGAGGGTGTTCTTTTTTAATTCTATTTTGTCAAAGCCAACAAACTGCATTAAACTATCAATCCTAAGACTATCGAGTTTGGTTTTATTGAGTTCTGACCCAAAATTCCAGGCATTGACAAGTGTTCCAATGGTAGGATCAAATACGCCATTTGTTGCCTTGTATATGTTTTTTGACGCCTTGAATACTTCTACAAAATGAGCATCCACAACATCTAATTGGTGTTTATTAACCTTAGAGATGTCTGAATCCGTTTGGTAATTAGACATGGAAGTATTGATGACTGAAAAAATACTATCGATTGACTTTTGATGATTTTCGTTGTTGCTAGAAGAATAAGTAACCTCATAAAAGGTGCCAAAGATTGGGCCATTTAATTTCGTGATTGCTAGTTCTTGATCACAAGAAAGGCATGAAACTAAAATCCCTAAATAAAAAAAAATAAACCTGTACTTCATTTAATTCAAATTTGTTTCGATGACTTGAATCCCATTGTATTCTATAAGGTATTCTTCATTCAAATAGACAGGTAGATCTTCGCCTTTTGGATTGCCAATTCCAACTCCAGCATACAGTACTTTTGCGTCTTTGTCCATAGCATGATTTTTGAAGGTTTCCATCCAAATGACATCATAATTATTAGGGTTTTCAGGAAGCTTCACCACCCGAACGATGACAAAAAAGTATTGACTATTTTTATCAATACACACAAACTGAGGGTGTTTTTTGAGTTTACTATTAATGGCTACAAACTCAAAACCTCGGGACTCTAAATCCTTCCCAACGTGATTCATTGCTAAGTTGTGCATTTCTTGTTTTGAAAGTGGTTGACTCATAGTACAAAAATACAAAAAGCCCAACACAAGTGCTGGGCTAGATTATAAAAAGATTTAGAAGTGATTAACCTCCAAAGTCATCAAATCGAATGTGTTCATCTGGAATTCCAAAATCTTCACCCATTTTTTGAACCGCTTGATTCATTAATGGAGGTCCACAGAAATAGAGTTCGATATCTTCTGGTGATTCATGATGATTTAAATAATTATCGATCACACAGTTGTGGATAAATCCAATAAAACCATCACCTTCGCCATCAATTCCATCTTTTACTTTCCAGTTATCTTCTTCCATGGGTTCGGATAATGCAAGGTAAAATTTAAAATTTGGAAATTCTTTTTCAAGTTGTTCAAAATGGTCTAAATAGAATAATTCACGTTTAGAACGTCCTCCGTACCAATAGGTTACTTTACGACCTGTTTTAAGAGTTTTGAATAGGTGGTATAAATGCGAACGCATTGGCGCCATACCAGCACCTCCACCAACGTATAACATTTCGGAATCACTTTCATTAATAAAAAACTCACCGTAAGGTCCAGAGATGGTTACTTTATCGCCAGGTTTTTGAGCAAAAATATAAGAGGATGCAATTCCAGGATTCACGTCCATCCAACCATTTTTGGCACGGTCCCATGGCGGGGTTGCAATACGCACGTTTAACATAATTTCACGTCCTTCTGCAGGGTAGGATGCCATTGAATAGGCACGCTCTACAATTTCATTATTTTTCATCGTTAACGGCCAAAGACCAAACTTGTCCCATTCCGCTTGAAATTTATCTAGAGTATCATGTTCTTCTGGATGCGCTGTAATGTCAATATCCTTAAAGTCTATTTCACATTCTGGAATTTCGATTTGAATATATCCACCTGCTTTATATCCCATATCTTCTGGAATTTCCACTACAAATTCCTTAATAAAAGATGCTACATTATAATTTCTTACAACCGTAGCTTCCCATTTTTTAATTCCAAAAACTTCTTCTGGAATGGTAATTTCCATGTCTTGTTTTACTTTTACCTGACACGATAAACGTGCCCCATCTTTAAGCTCTTTTCTTGAGAAGTGAGGTGTTTCGGTTGGCAAGGCTTCACCCCCACCAGAGAGCACATGGCACTCACATTGAATACAGGTTCCTCCACCTCCACAAGCAGAAGGTAAAAATATTTTATTCCCACCTAATGTGGATAATAATGTAGCTCCTGAAGCAACTTCAATTTCACGTTCACCATTGATAAGGATTTTTACAGGTCCTGATGGTGATAGTTTTTGTTTTACAAAAAGGAGTACACTGATTAATACTAAGGAAATTACTAAAAATGCTACGACGGTAGCTAAAATGGTTCCGGATGTTCCAGCGGCTAAAATCATCATATTAGTTAACTGTTTTTATTTGGTTATCTACTTCTTTTTCAATTTCTAAAGTTTCAGTAACGACTTCTTTTGGCGTTTCTTTCACTTCTTCGTCACCTCCTGTGAGCATACCACCAAAGCTCAAGAACCCAATTCCCATGAGTCCTGTAACAATGAATGTAATTCCTAGCCCTCTGAGTGGTGCAGGCACATTAGAATAGCGTATTTTTTCGCGAATAGCGGCAATCGCTAAAATGGCTAAAAACCACCCTATTCCCGAGGATATTCCATAATTTACTGCCAAGCCTAAGGTTTCTATCTCACGTGACTGCATAAATAAAGATCCTCCTAATATCGCACAGTTTACTGCGATTAGTGGTAAGAAAATACCAAGTGAGTTGTAGAGTGAAGGTGAAAATTTTTCAACTACAATTTCAACGAGTTGAACCATGGTCGCGATCGTTGCAATAAACATGATGAACGAAAGGAAACTAAGGTCATACTCTGCAAATTCAGGACCTAACCATGCTAGTGCACCAGGTTGTAATAGATATTGATCCAACAACCAGTTTAGAGGTACTGTAATGGCCAGTACAAAAATAACGGCGGCACCAAGTCCTACGGCGGTTGCTACTTTTTTAGAGACGGCTAAATAGGAGCACATGCCCAAGAAAACCGCAAACACCATATTATCAATAAAAATTGATTTGAAAAATAATT
>JGI20154J14316_10002230_pt1 | contig 16532 bp, 15 predicted proteins | sample COG_04_FD_14316 | JGI IMG/M metagenome (IMG submission 14316) | reverse complement strand
CAAACTAGCCCATAATTGCGTGAATAACTGCGTTGTTTCAGGGAGATACAGGCGTGCGTTTTGTGTGATGCATGGGCTGAGGCCTTGATATCACCGAATCTATAGCCTTTACTCAGACGCACATTTGGCGAGGGTGGGTTTTGGTAAGAGCGATATAATCAAATGAGGTGTGGCCTATGCCTTATCTTGCATGTCTGAAAACACCATAATTATGCTGAATTTCTATTTGGCTTATATGATTGGTAGGTGTGTTGGATTGCAATCTGGTCGCAAATGAACTTTGCGTCATGCCAAACACCCCAGATAAAGGATGAACCTCGGCGTGATTGCCAAGGCAGCCCAAGAAAATATATTCCTGGTTCTTGGGACACCCCACGCTGATGAAGTGGTTTGCCGAGTTCATCGAAAGTATTTACGTCAAGCCAGCTATAATCAACTTTATAGCCTGTGGCCCACAAAACTGTTGTGATCCCTGCTTTTGACAAATTAAGCTTTCGTGTTGGACTAGTCAAACAGTCAGGATCAGGCCAGCGTTTTCGCTCTTCGAGGTCTATGGGTAAATTAAGATTGTGACTTTGGACATAGGCGTCAGCCTCATCAAGTAACCCCAAATGATTTATGTCTCCTTTTTTTATATTCTTTGCAAGGTCATCAGCAAAATAAAAGGTATTTTTTTCATATTTTTCTGCCATTCCAACAAGATGGATTCCACCAAATGCAAAACGTCTGAAATCAACAGTTTTACCACCATCCGCACCACTGACAGCAATTGTAACATGTTCTGAGCCTAGGGCAGGAGTTTGCATATCCCATTTACCAAGAACACCCAACCACCATACAAAGTCACGTCCGCGGTATCTGCGAGGGGGGCGATCATGTGCGCCAACTGAAAGATACACCTTGCGTCCAGAATTCATTAGCTCCTCAGAAATTTGCGCTCCTGAAGATCCTGCACCAATCACCAAAACTGCGCCCTCTGGTAGCTGTCCAGGGTTTCGATATTCATTTGAGTGCATTTGATTAATAGGTGCATATTTAGGAATTAGTGGTGGAATAACTGGGTCCTGAAAAGCTCCTGTCGCAGCTATAATATGACGTGCTTCAAAGTTACCTGCGCTCGTTGTAACATGAAACCCGGTCCCACCAGGTATTCTTGTCACGTGCTCAACATTGATGCCACAGCGTACTGGTGCTTTGATTTGACCCACATAGTCAACAAAGTAACTTGCAATATCCTCTTTTGAAATAAACGCATCATGGTTGGGATCGTCAAAATTGCGACTTGGAAAGCGATCATGCCATGCAGGTCCGTTAGAAACTAGCGAGTCCCATCGAGCTGATCGCCATTTTTCAGCGATACGATCACGTTCAAGAACGACATGTTGAATTCCATGGTTGGTCAGGTGCTCACTTGCTGCGATACCAGCCTGGCCAGCTCCAACCACAAGCGTGTCTACCTTTTCAACTACCATGATCTTATCCTTTTCAAGCTTTATGGTTTGAGTAAGAATAGGTGACGAATTTTATAAGCGAAAACAGTAATTCATTCAGCACTGCTTAGGCTGAACCTAAAGTGACCATTAAAGTCCAATAATTCAGAGCACTTAGGTAAATCCTAATTAGAAGTGAGGAAGTCAGTTCTTTTTGAATGCTCAATTTCTAATATGCATGTTTGAAAGGTTTTTCACAGTAGCAAAAAAATCTGCGCTGTTTCATCACCGTACAAAGGAATTAGCATGGTCCATACCCGCATTCGCAAATTCAATACATCAGACACTTATCCTGAGCAAATGCTCGACAACGATCTTTGTCAAGCTGTAGTGACATCTGGAGGCAAAACCGTTTGGCTGCGGGGTCAATGTCCCCAGAACCTTGACGATGCAGTGAATTTGGCCAGTCATGATCCTGTTGAACAAACACACAAGGTTATGCAAAATATTAGGCAATTGATTGAAGAGGCCGGTGGTGAGATGAAGCATTTGGTTAAGATTGTAGTTTACATTACCGATGTGCGACACCGCGAAGCTGTTTACCGAACTATGGGAGAATATATAAAAGGTGTATATCCTGTGTCGACTGGCCTTGTTGTGCAAGCATTAGCACGTCCNGAGTGGCTTGTCGAAATTGATGGCACTGCGGTGATACCAGAATGACCTTTTCACTTGTTTCGCGTTGCCCCGATACTGGAATGTTTGGCGTAGCGATTTCGTCGTCTTCTCCAGCAGTNGCAGCGCGTTGTTCTTATACTCGTGCAGGAGTTGGNGCTGTTGCTTCGCAGAATATNACTGACCCAACTTTGGGACCACTTGCGCTCGATTTTATGGCACAAGGTTTGAACGCCGAAAAAGCCATNNCGCTTGTTCGTGAGCAAGGAAAATTTATTGAGTACAGACAGGTGCTTGTGGTNGATTACGAAGGCCGAACTGCAATTCATTCAGGACCAAATTCGCTGGGTATTTGGACACAGGCTCAGGCCAAAAACGTGGCAGCGGGTGGCAATCTTTTGGCAAATGACACTGTTCCACAAGCCATCATNGATGGCTATACAACAGCCAAAGGTCATATTGGTGATCGTTTGATAGCAGCNATGCGTGCAGGACTTGCCGCNGGAGGTGAAGCGGGCCCGCTGCATTCTGCTGGCATGCAGATTGCAGATAAAGATAGCTGGCCTATTGCTGATTTGCGNTGTGATTGGACAGAGGATTGCCCGATTGAAAATATTGCNACGGCTTGGNAAATCTATAAGCCGCAGCTGGAGGCCTATATCCAACGTGCACATGATCCACGCGAGGCGCCNTCTTATGGTGTACCCGGTGACGAAGATTGAAAGGAGATACTATGCTCGATAATACACATCAGGACTGGAAAGCTCGTGCAGATGGCTTGATCCTACGCAACCAGGCATTCATTGACGGCAGATTTGTTGATGCGATCTCTGGTAAGACATTTGACAGCATCAACCCTGCGAATGGTGCAGTGCTTACTTCAGTTGCTGAATGTGACACTGAAGACGTAAACCTAGCTGTGGCTGCAGGCAGACGCGCATTTAATGCGGGCTATTGGTCGCGGATGGCACCTAGTGATCGTAAAGTTATCATGCTAAAGTTAGCTGATCTTATCCGGGCTAATCTTGAAGAAATGGCGCTTCTTGATAGTCTTGATATGGGAAAATTGATAACAGACGCGGTTACTGTTGACGCACCGGGATCTGCACATTTTTTCCAGTGGTATGCAGAATGTATTGATAAAATTTATGATGAAGTCGCCCCCACTGGCCCTGGGGACCTTGCCCTTGTAAGGCGCGTACCGCTAGGTGTTGTTGGCGCTGTAACACCATGGAATTTCCCTCTTGATATGGCTACATGGAAAGCTGCTGCCGCCCTTGCAGCAGGAAATTCTGTGGTATTGAAGCCTGCTGAACAATCACCACTTTCCGCACTTCGACTTGCTGAACTCACCGCTGAGGCGGGCATACCAGCTGGGGTATTTAACGTTGTTCCAGGGTATGGTCAGACGGCAGGACGTGCACTTGGATTGAATATGGATGTGGACTGTCTTGCATTTACGGGATCGACTGCCATTGGTAANATGTTCATGCAATACTCAGGCCAATCNAACCTTAAGCAAATCTGGCCTGAAACTGGTGGCAAGAGCCCTAATATCGTCTTTGCAGATAGTGAGAATTTAGANGAAGCAGCTGATATGGCAGCATTTGGCATCTTCTTTAACCAAGGAGAAGTTTGTTCTGCNAACTCACGCCTTTATGTGGAGAGATCNATCAAACAAGAGTTTGTTGCCCTCCTCAAGGCGCGTGCCGAAGTAATGCAACCTGGTGACCCACTTGATCCCAAATCNAAAATGGGTGCTATCGTTGATGAAAAACAAACAAACGGCATAATGCGGTTTGTAGAGGCTGGTAAGCAGACAGCAAATCTTGTGACAGGTGGAAAAAGAACTTTTGTGAATGGCAAAGGGTGCTTTGTTCAACCGACAATTTTTGATGATGTCACGCAGGAAAACCCACTGGCACGTGATGAAATATTTGGCCCTGTATTGTCAGTAATTTCTTTTGATACTGAAGAAGAAGCAGTGCGTATGGCAAACGACTCTATTTATGGCCTTGCCGCTTCTGTTTGGACCGATAATTTAAGTCGGGCATGCCGTGTTGCGGATAATTTGCATGTGGGTACTGTTTCAGTCAATACCGTGGATGCACTTTCAGCCCAGACACCCTTTGGTGGAATGAAGCAGTCGGGTTTTGGCCGTGACCTGTCACTCCATTCACTTGACAAATACACAGCGTTAAAGACTACTTGGATTAAGTATCAATCCTGATCTAAAGGACAGCTGCCATGTTAAGATTCACACTGCGCCAATTGGAATACTTTATTGCCGTTGGCGAAATGGGCAGCATTGCTCTAGCTGCTGAGAAGGTAAATGTTTCATCTCCATCAATTTCAGCTGCGATAACCCAGCTGGAACAGGAATATGGTCTACCCCTTTTTGTGCGTCAACATGCTCAAGGATTATCACTAACACTAGCAGGGCGCGAGATGTTCAAGCAGGCTAAAATTGCTTTAGGTGAAGCTGTTAGACTTGTAGATCTTGCTGGTGATATCTCTGGTAATGTGCAGGGGCCATTGTCAATTGGTGGGCTGCTTACATTTGCTCAGGTCGTTCTACCGGCACTAAGAGCAAGTTTTGAAAAACTTTTCCCTGATGTCAGAGTAACCCAGCATGAACTAGATCAGGCACAGATTTTCAGCAAATTGCGACGCAGCGAAATTGATGTCGCAATTACATATGATCTTGATGTGCCAAATGATTTGAGCTTCGAACCGATCGCTTCCCTTCCACCATATGCAATGTTCTGTGATAATCATCCCCTTGCAAACCGTGCGAGCGTAACAGTCAAGGATCTTTTGCCTCACCGGATGGTCTTGCTTGATTTGCCATTCAGTTCAGAGTATTTTTTGTCGTTTTTTGGATCAACAGGAGAAAAACCAAATATTGCAGAGCGCACTCGTGATGTGGCCGTTATGCGCAGTCTTGTTGCAAATGGTTTTGGATTTTCAATAGCTAATATACGACCTTTAAACGACTTATCTCCTGACGGAAAGCCGTTGAATTTTGTTCCCTTGGATGGAAACGCAAGACCAATGAAAATAGGACTTTTATCGTCGCGTGATGCAGGCAACGTCAATACTATTAGGACATTCATTGGGCATTGCAAGGCGGAACATCAAAGTGGACTTATCCCTGGGCTGAACCTCGATTGATCTTTAGATCCTATATTTACCTTAGCCGTTTCCTAATCAGCGGTTTTGCATCATTGTCTGTTGGTTACACTATGTTCGCGTTATCTTTGTTTGAACTCAATAACCAGGAGCTGCACTGATGCGCGATTTGATACGTGACCCACGATATGATGTATTGTTTGAGCCTATGGACATTGGTCCTGTCACATCGAAAAATCGGTTCTATCAGGTGCCACATTGCAACGGGGGTGGGTACCGCGATCCGTCGGCAGCTGCTGAGATGCGTGGGGTAAAGGCACAAGGTGGCTGGGGGGTCATTTTCACTGAACAATGTGAGATACACCATACTTCTGAGATTACGCCTTTCATAGAACTTCGTCTTTGGGAAGATAAAGACATCCCGATGTTGCGCAAGATGTCAGGTAAAATGAAAGAGTACGGAGCCTTGGCTGGAATTCAACTGGCTTACTCGGGAATCAACGGTCCAAACCTCTATTCTAAAGAAGTGCCAATGGCTGTTTCAGCTGCACCTATTCGTACGTTTACAAACGATCCCCTACAGGCACGTGCGCTTGATAAGACTGATATTCGTGATTTACGTCGATGGTTTATAAATGCCGCCAAGCGTTCTAAAGAGGCTGGGTTTGATCTGATCTGTCTTTATGGGGCACACGGTTTTGGAATTTTTCAACACTTCCTTAGCCGCGCAACGAATCATCGCACTGATGAATATGGTGGTAGCCTCGAGAACCGTGCGCGTTTTGTTAATGAAGTGATTTCTGATATGAAGGACGCCGTTGGCGACAAGATGGGCATCACGTTGCGGGTGTCACTAGATGAAACCATTGGTGAACTAGGATTTTCCAACTCAGAAGTGCGCGACTTCATTGAGATGAACCGTAATCTACCTGACCTTTGGGATTTGGCGCAAGGTACATGGGAAGATTGTTCAGGCCCATCGCGCTTCAAAGAAGAGGGAGCTCAAGAACAGTTAGTGCGTGGTATCCATGAGTTGACTGATAAACCCATTGTTGGCGTGGGACGTTTCACCTCGCCTGATGTGATGACTAAAATGATCCGCTCTGGCACACTTGATTTTATCGGTTGCGCGAGACCTTCCATTGCGATCCATTCTTACCCAAGAAAATTGAAGAAGGGCGGATTGAGGATATCCGCGAATGCATTGGCTGTAATATTTGTATTACGGGCGACATGACTATGTCTATAAGTCGATGCACGCAAAATCCGACTTTCATGGAGGAGTGGCGCAAAGGCTGGCACCCAGAGCAGATGAACGTGAAAGGTAAAAGTGAAAACGTTCTTGTTGTTGGTTCTGGTCCTGCGGGACTTGAAGCAGCACGTGCATTGTCTGAGCGTGGATACGATGTAGCAATAGCCGAAGCGGACACTATGATTGGTGGGCGTGTAACACACGAGCGTAAATTGCCTGGCTTGTCCGCATGGGGCCGAGTTATTGATTATCGAGAATACCAGATTAGCCAAAAGCCTAATGTTGAGACTTACTTTGATAGTGAACTGGACTCAGATAATATCCTTGAATTCGGGTTTCAAAATATTTGTATTGCCACTGGTGCAAAGTGGCGAGTGGATGGTGTGAGCCGGCAGCATGTTGTCCCAATGCCAATGGATAGTGCGATGCCAATCTATACACCTGATGACATTATGTCTGGTAAAAAGTTATCCGGAAAAGTGGTGATTTATGATGACGACCATTACTATATGGGCGGAGTTATGGCCGAACTACTTATTTCGGAAAATTGTGACGTTACGATAATAACGCCCTCGGCTTATTTGTCTGATTGGACTGTGAATACGTTAGAGCAACATGCGATTCACAAAAAATTGGCTGAGATGGGTGCAAAAATCGTTCTCAACCGTGGTGTTACACAAATCGCTGTGGGCCATGTCGTGTCTGATTGTGTTTATACAGGCATGATACAGAACTTTGAGTGTGACGCAGTTGTAGTAGTTGCCTCTAAATTGGAAAATAATAGTGTCTTCAATATGCTCAAAGAACGTGAGATGGAATGGGCCGATGCAGGTATAAAATCAGTCAAATTGATTGGTGATGCAAATGCGCCTGGTCCAATTGCTTGGGCAACTTATGCGGGACATCGTTATGCACGTGAGCTGGATGGTGAGGATATTGCTGACAATTTGCCATTCCGTAGAGAGATTACACAACTGGCAGTGGATTGAGCCTATGAAGCTGACACTTGAGGTTTTGGAGAGATTGGTTGGGTTTGATACAGTAAGTGGCAAACCAAATGAAGAGATAATAGCATTTATTCAGAACTTTCTGGAAACTCGTGGTGCTCGATGTACACCCTTGCCATCCAAGCAAACTGGAAAGCTTGGACTATATGCAGAGATTGGGCCGCAATCGTCTGGTGGTATTTTGCTTTCTGGTCATACCGATGTTGTTTCCGTAAAAGGGCAAAACTGGACCCAAAATCCTTTTTCTCTAACCCATAAATCGGATCGGCTCTATGGGCGTGGCACTACGGACATGAAGGGCTATGTCGCTTGCATGTTACGATCAGCTGATATTGCAAGTCGGAGGCAAATGAAAGAACCGCTCAAATTAGTTTTTTCTTATGATGAAGAAATTGGTTGTGTAGGTATTCAGGAAATGATGGGCAGTTTGCCTCAAATTATTGGAACCCCAAGGGCTTGCTTTGTTGGAGAGCCGACAGAGATGCAGGTGGCTATTGGTCACAAAGGAAAAGTAGAACTTGAAGCGGTATGTTCTGGTCAGGCTGGACATTCGGCGCTTGCGCCCAATTTTGTCAGTGCTTTGCATATAGCTGCCGACTTGATCACAGGCTTGAAGGATATGCAGCGATGGTTTGTAGATTATGGTGCGCAGGATGTTGCCTATGATATCTCTTATAACACTTTGCATGTTGGTAAGATGTGGGGTGGTGCTGCCCTGAACATGATTCCAGAGCGTGCAATAATGACCTTTGAATACCGCCACCTTGCTGAAGATGCCCCAGCATTAATAATGGATTGGCTACGAGTTATGTCGGAAGAAATTCTGTTACCCTACCGCGCCGTTTTTGCAGATTCCAAGATAGAGATTAATCAAATCAACGCCTATCCTGGTCTTGATGTTTCTGCCTCTTCAGATGCATCCAAGCTGGCAAAGAAACTCCTTGAGGTCAAAAAAACAACCAAAGTTACTTTTGGAACTGAAGCTGGTTTTTTTGACGCGCTTGGCATTCCTACCGTTGTTTGTGGCCCTGGTTCCATGGCAAGTCAGGGGCACAAAGCAGACGAATACATTAATCATAGTCAGCTTATTTCATGTAACCGGATGTTGGCTGGAATAATTGAAGAGCTGAGTGCATGATGTTTGATCTGCGCGGACTGGATCAAGAGGTGTTTGTTGTTAATCGAATTCATTGATTTGTGTCACACGCAAAATCTTATGGCAGCTTAATTTAGCATAAGATGAGTTCATCGTCGATTTAATGCAATAAATTTTATCCTTAAAAGTCCTTAGAATACGGAAAGATAAGGTTTTTGTGGATGATCTTGGGCTTTAGATAAGTCAATGAAGGCATGATACAACTATATAGAAAAGAAACCAAAAAGTTTCGTATGTAGGCAAGATTTAATCTTAGCTTTTGCCTAATATAGGCTGAGGAAAACAATGCTTAACCCAATTATGTAGTAATCTTATGATATTAAAATTAGAGTTATTAATAGATACTTTTGACGATGCTCTATTAGCTGTGAAGGAACAAAGTACGAGATGAACAACAGCATCGCAGTTGATATCCAGAATGTCACCAAAATGTACGGTGCATTCGCCGCCTTAAAAGATGTGAATCTTGATATTCGAGACAATGAATTCTTCACGCTGCTTGGGCCATCAGGCTGTGGTAAAACCACTTTGTTACGTACAATTGCTGGTTTCGAAGATATAAACAATGGCGCGATTGTTCTTTATGGACAAAACATTGCTGATTTGCTGCCAAACGAGCGACCAGTCAACACAGTTTTCCAGCAATACGCCTTATTTCCCCACATGAATGTTACACAAAATATCATGTTTGGATTGCTCCGTTTAGGTCATGATAAAGCCACTGCGAAAATCCGTGTGGGTGAAGTGCTCGAACTTGTTCAGCTCTCAGATTTTGCAGACCGTATGCCAAATCAGCTGTCTGGTGGTCAACAACAACGTGTCGCTCTTGCGCGTGCTCTTGCACCTAGCCCAAAGGTACTGTTACTCGATGAACCGTTGTCGGCACTAGATCTAAAGTTGCGACAAGCGGTGCGGTTAGAATTGCAACAAATACAACACCAAACTGGGATCACGTTTATTTTCGTCACCCACGATCAAGAGGAAGCACTGACCATGTCAGATCGCATTGCAGTGATTGAAGGCGGACAAGTGCAGCAAGTAGGAACTGCGCGTGACATATATGAAGCACCAAAAAACAAGTTCGTGGCTGATTTCATTGGAGAAACCAATTTACTTGAAGTGAACGTCACGGATCTTGCAGGAGGTAAGGGCTCATGTATTCTGCCTGGTGGTGCGCAGATTACTTGCCCGGCCGCAGATGGAGCACATGCAGGCCCAGGCCATTTGTCCGTGCGTCCTGAACGCATCGCAATAAATACAACAGACCGCGGCCTTGTTCAGGGTCATGCAACACGGCACATTTATCTCGGTACAGATGTGCACGTCGAAGTGACCTTGACCCGTGGTGAAAAAGTTACCGTTCGCATGCAAAACTCTGCACAAATTCAGATACCCGAAGTTGGTCAAGCTGTTGGCCTTGAATTCGAAGCAGACGCTGCTCGTCTGTTGGTGGACTGATGGCAGCAAGTCCACAGCCTACACCAACTTCAAACACCAGCACCTATGCTGGCTTTGGGATACCTCTGATCCTACCCGCTTGGGTTATAATTGGATTTTTTCTGGTGCTGCCAGTTGGCATAATGATGATTTATTCTTTTCTAACCAAAGAATTTCGCGGTGGTGTGATTTGGGAATTTTCACTGAGTGCCTATGACCAGTTTTTCTTTTATCGTGGTCTTTTTGGGGACGAAGCGCCAAAAATTGAATGGACCTACATAATCATCTTCTGGCGTTCGATTTGGCAAGCGGCGGTTGCTACAGTGTTCTGCCTTATAATTGGCTTCCCTACAGCATGGTTCATTGCTACTCGCACGGGTCGCAACCGTTCCATCTGGTTATTTTTAATTACCATCCCCTATTGGGTGAACCTACTGATCCGGACGATTTCGATGAAATTTCTGATCCGCGACAATGGCCCAATGAATGAACTCTTAATCAACAGTGGTCTGATCTCGGAACCAATTCACATCATCAATACTAATCTGGCTGTCCAACTTGGCCTATTCTATTCCTACTTGCCGTTCATGGTGTTGCCAATTTATGCTGCTGTTGAACGCTATAATTTTGCGCTTTCAGAGGCCGCTGCTGACCTTTACGCCTCGCGAACTATAATCTTGACACAAATTATTCTTCCTACTGTGAAGCCAGGGATCATTGCAGGATGTATTCTTGTATTTGTTCCAAGTCTTGGGGCTTTCCTTGCACCCGACCTATTGGGTGGAGCAAAGAACTTCATGATTGGCTCTCTGATCGAAGAGCAATTCAAAGGCGCTGCTGGCAATTGGCCCTTTGGTGCGGCTGCCTCGATGATCCTTTTATCGATGGTACTAGTGGTTCTCACACTTTACGCTCGCCAACAAACAAGGGAGCAGGGATAATGGCTTCTAAAACCCTTGACTTACGCCGCTTTCCTGGTTTCTTAACACTGACATTTTTGTGTCTATTTCTGCTTTATACGCCGTTAATTATTGTAATGATTTATTCCTTCAATGACAGTGCTTCAATCACCCGATGGGACAGCTTATCCCTGCGGTGGTATCAAGAAGTATTTTTTGGGGTCGAAGCTCCCAAATTCAGAACAGCCACTTACAATTCGGTCACAATTGCTCTGCTCGCCGCAACATCTGCCACCATTATCGCAACGATGGCCGCCACCGCTATGCTTCGCTCAGGAAAGTTTCGTGGGAAATCTGCCAGTTTTGCGCTGATCAATCTGCCTCTAATGGTGCCAGAAATTGTGACTGCCGTCGCCACGCTCATCTTTTTCTCGGCTATTGGCTTTACTGCTGGCTACCTTACTATTGTGCTGGCACATATTGTTTTTTGTATCCCTTTTGCCTATTTGCCTATCGCGGCGAGGATGCAAGGGATTGAAGAAACATTCGAACAAGCCGCCCAAGATCTATATGCCACNCGATTTCAAACCTTCCGTCTAATACTTCTCCCTCTCATGACACCAGGAATCATGTCTGGATTCTTACTGGCATTTATCATTTCTCTTGATGACTTTATCATCACCAATTTTGTCAAAGGTGCAGGTGTCGAAACCCTGCCTACTGCAATTTATGGTGCCGTGAGACAAGGCATCAAACCCAATATTATGGCAATTTCTACACTACTACTCGTAGTATCCGTGGTCTTTGTCACCCTGTCCTATTTCGTCGGGCGGATGGGGGACAAGAAACAATGACGACGACATAACCAAGGGAGACTTAAATTGAAAAAACTACTCAAACTCGGCGCCTCTGCGCTAGTCCTGACGCTCGCTGCAAATGCAGCCAGTGCGGACGGTAAACTGGTGATTTACAACTGGTTCGAATATTTACCCCAAGATCTGATTGACAAATTTGTGTCAGAATCTGGTGTTGAAGTTACAATGGATACATTCGATTCCAATGAAGCTATGTTGGCCTCACTTAAGGCTGGTAAAATGGGAACCTACGACGTCGCCGTTCCATCAGATTATATGGTAGATATCATGGGTGGCGAAGGCATGCTTGATACATTTACGCAAGACGAGATGCCAAACTTTGGCAACATCATGGATCAGCAGATGAACCTCAGCTTTGATCCTGAACGCAAAAGTTCAGTTCCTTATCAGTGGGGATCTACGAGTTTTGCTGTAAACAGAGATGATTACAAAGGTGATATCAATACACTTGCGATGGTTTTTGATCCGCCAAAGGAAGTCCAAGGCAAGATCAACGTACTTGATAGTCAAGGGGAACTCCTCGCGCTTGGTTCCATGTATTTGGGTATTCCACAATGTTCTTCGGATCGTGAACAACTCAAAGCGTTGAATGATCTGTTNATTTCTGCAAAACCGCATTGGGCTAGCTTTGGTTCTGACGTGGCCAAAGATGTGCTTGTCTCTGGTGATGCTTCAGTTGGGATGATCTGGTCTGGCTTNTCGGCCAAGGCCCGCGAAGAAGGCGCTAACGTAGAATATGCGTTCCCCAAAGAAGGATATGTGGTTTGGATGGATAACATTGTTCTGTTGAAAGATGCCCCAAACCGCTCCAACGCACTCAAGTTCATGAACTTTATGCTGGAACCAGAGAATGCTGCTGCACTAACCAACTATGCAGCCTACACGGCAGGGGTAAATGGTACTGAACCTTTCTTATCTGATGCGGTGAAAAACTCCCCAGAATCCAATCCACCTGCTACGCCAGTGGGCCAATTGGTAGAGGCTTGCTCGCAAGATGTTCAGGCTGTCTATGACACAATTTGGACCAACCTGAAAAAGTAACTAAAAAACCAGAGAACGGATTATTCCGTTCTCTAATCTAAATCTAAGGTCAGTTTATGAAAACGTTCTATTCAGAAAAACACATACTCCGTGATGCCAAAAGCGAACTGTTTGGAGGTCAATTGGTGCAGCCCTTTGAACGCCCTTCACGGGCGCTATATATACACGATCGTATTTCTGAAGTTGGACTCGGCCCCATTGTTGCTCCTGACGATCATGGCATGGATCCGATTCTTGCAATTCATGATGCTGAATTTGTGCAATTTCTCCAAAATGCTTGGGCTCTCTGGGAGGCAGAGGGATTTAAAGGTGAAGCGCTGCCAACCTGTTGGCCTGCACGGCGTATGTCTGACAAAAAGCCAAACTTCATAGAAGGTCAACTTGGATACTATGCGCTCGCCTCTGAAACCTCGTTTACCAAAGGAACATGGGAAGCTGCTTATTCTAGCGCCCAAGTCGCCCTTAGTGCAGCCCAAAATGTCCTGTCTGGAAACCACACCTTTGCCTTATGTCGCCCACCAGGACATCACGCTGCATATGATATGTATGGTGGATATTGCTTCTTAAACAACGCGGCTATAGCTGCTCAATCACTGCGTGATAAAGGAATGGATCGCATTGCCATCGTTGATGTGGATTTTCATCACGGAAACGGCACACAAGATATTTTTTACACTCGTGACGACGTTCTTTTTCTCTCGCTGCACGGCGACCCAATGGATGCCTTTCCCCATTTTTTGGGCCATGCAGATGAGACAGGTACAGGTAAAGGCTTGGGATTCAATCACAACTATCCAATGCCTCCAGGCACTACGTTTGATACATGGCGTTCCAACCTGAAGGATGCCCTTGCTAAGGTCATTGCTTTTAAACCTAATGCCATTATTATTTCGTTGGGAGTTGATACGTTTGAAACTGATCCTATCAGCTTTTTCAAACTCAAATCCCCTGATTTCACAACCATTGGTACGGATATTGCAGCGCTTGATCTTCCAACTCTGTTCATAATGGAAGGTGGTTATGATATTGCAGAAATCGGTTTAAATACTGTCAATGTTTTAACGGGCTTTGAAGCTGTATAACGCCACCATCCTATAGAAAGGAGCAGGAATGATAATTGCAGCATACCAAGGCCCATCGCCTGAAGGCGATATGGTTCAGGCGTTTAGAAAGATAAATGAAACACTGGCACAAGCCGCCAAACAAGGTGCAAAAATGGTTGTGTTTCCAGAACTCTACCTACTGGGATATAATCAAATGCACCTTCATGAAGAGCTTGCTCAACCCATCGGTGGCGATTGGGAAATACAATGCGCAACGCTTGCCCAAAAACACCAATGTGGACTGACAATCGGCTGGGCTGAACGAGATGAAAAAAAAATTTACAACAGTGCCAGCACTTTTGATAGTAGTGGAATCAAACTTGGCCATTATCGCAAAATCCAACTCTGGGGGCCAATAGAAAAATCAATTTTTGCTTTTGGGGACAGCTACTGTACATTCACACTAGACGGCGTGAAAACTTCAATCCTCATCTGTTATGACGTCGAATTTGCTCAACACTGCTACGCCCTTGCATCTATGGGTGTCAAACGCATTTTTGTACCAACCGCTAATCCCGCAGATTTCAGCCTCGTGTGCAACACAATTGTCCCATCCCGTGCGACTGAAAACAACCAGACTATTATCTATGCTAACTATTGTGGTGAAGACAACGGCCTTTCGTTTTGTGGTCAATCCGTTATTGCTGGCCCAGCTGAAACAATCTTAATTCAAGCTACTATGAGCGAAGAAACTCTTCTCATCACCGATCTGACCGAAACAGATAAAATCAAACCCTCCATGCTTTCTACACAGCATACAGATTATAGAAAGGTAACCTATTGACGCTTGATATCCCCACCGGCACTGATGATATCCTAACATCCGACAGCCACCTGATCCAATCTTTTGCTAATCTGCATGGCCTGAAACAACAAGACGCCCGGACCGCTATTATTGGNGCAAAAGGCGCTTATGTAACTGATAGTGAAGGCAACGAGTTGATTGATGGTATCGGCGGTCTTTGGTGTGTAAACGTTGGCCATGGCCGTACTGAGATAATTGACGCAATTTCAGAACAGTTAAAAATGCTGGACTATTATTCAACCTTCTACAATTTCACCCACCCTGCTGCCGCTGAATTAGCGAAAAAAGTAACGTCATTGGCCCCTGATGGCCTAAACCAAGTCTATTTTGCTAATTCTGGATCAGTTGCAAATGATACCGCGGTGCGGATGCTACACCACTATAATAACTTAAAGGGCCGCCCGAACAAAAAGAAATTGTTGTCTCGAGTGGGCGCTTATCACGGGTCAACGCACATGGCGATGGCTCTCACGACACCTGCCTATTCTAATGGCTGGGACACGGCGGCTGACGGACTAGTTCACCACCTACGTTCACCCTATCAGTACCGTGAAGGTGAAGACGGTATGAGCGATGCAGAGTTTCTTGAAGTGCTCGCAAAAGATATGATCGACACGATTGAATGCATCGGTGCAGACAACATTGCGGGGTTCTTCGCGGAACCAATCATGGGTGCAGGTGGTGTGCTTGTGGCTCCTGATGGCTACCACAAGAGGATGCGTGAAATCACATCTAGCTACGATATTATGTACGTCGCAGATGAGGTTGTAACCGCGTGGGGCCGTCTTGGTGAGATGTTCGCCTCTGAAGATATCTATGGGATGGTACCTGACATTATATGTACTGCCAAAGGTATCACTTCAGGTTACCAGCCCTTATCCGCCACGATTATCTCGGATGAAATTTACGAGGTGATTTCTGGCCCTGATGCAATGTTCTCTCATGGCATGACTTATTCTGGCCATCCAGCCGCTTGTGCTGCTGGTCTAGCCAATATTGCGATTTTAGAGAACGAAGACATTCCTGGACGTGTCAAAACAACAGGAAAAATCTTTGAAAATGCACTGCGTGGGTTGGATGATTTGGACGTTGTTGGCGAAGTGCGCGGTAGCCACTTTATGATGGGTATTGAATTTGTTGCGGATAAAACCACGAAAGAAACATTTTCTGCAGAAACAAATTTTAGCTTGCAACTTGCACAATCCGCTCAAAAACGTGGTCTAATTGCGCGCCCGCTTGCAAATATTCTAATTTTATCACCTACCTTGATTATGGATGAACCAATGATTATGGACATTGAAGGTATATTGCGTGAAAGTATTATTGAAACCGCTACAAAGGTACGGGCATAAGATCATTGTGATTTCAACCATATCAGGTGGGCTTATTTTTGATATCATATTTTTGGCATTGTCAGACAAATTTGACAGTGTTGTGGATAGTCCTAAACCTTGGTTGATGACAACACAAAACCCATTTAATTACTTCAAGACTTCGCAAATTTGCAAAACCTGATGCTTGATCTACTTAGTCAGCGGACACCGCCATTACCTTCATGGCAATTAAAGTATTAATATTAGTTTATTAAGAGCTTCAAATACTACATTGTGATTAGTCGGACGAGTTATTTTAAAATATTATTAAGTTTGGGGTGAAATTGATGCCCACACTTGGAGTTAAAATTAAAATATTTGTAAGGGTACTCGTTCATTTTGTCTAA
>JGI20154J14316_10002229_pt1 | contig 16535 bp, 25 predicted proteins | sample COG_04_FD_14316 | JGI IMG/M metagenome (IMG submission 14316) | reverse complement strand
AATTACGGATCATATGCTTTAAAAGCAATGGCCCCAGAGAGAATTATTGGTAAACAAATTGAAGCTGCTAGAGTTGCTTTAACTAGACACATGAAAAGACAGGGTAGAGTTTGGACTAGAATTTTTCCAAATATTCCTGTTTCAAAAAAACCTGTAGAAGTACGTATGGGAAAAGGTAAGGGTGCACCAGAATATTGGGCTTGTAGAGTTAAGCCGGGCAGAATTTTATTTGAAATTGATGGTGTTTCAGAAACTATTGCTAAAGAAGCCCTTTACAAAGCTTCAGCTAAATTACCAATTAAAACTAAATTTATTAAAAGATTTGTATAAAAATGAAAAAACAAGAAATTAAAAAATTATCAAAAGATGAAGTTATCAAGAATATTGATAAATTAAAAAAAGATTTATTTAATTTTAGATTTCAAAAAATTAACTCACAAGTTACAAATCCATCTAAAATAGGACAGACTAAAAAAACTATAGCAAGATTAAAAACTATACTAAAAGGAAAGTTAAATGCCTAAAAAAATATTAACAGGAGTAGTAACTAGCGATAAAGCCAATAAAACTATAACTGTTTCAGTTGAAAGAAAATATTCACATCCTGTATTAAAGAAAGTTGTTAAAGTAAGAAAAAAATACAACGCTCATGATGAAAAAAATAAATATAAAATTGGAGACACGGTTTCAATTATTGAAAGTAAGCCTTTTTCAAAAAATAAAAAGTTTCAAGTAATGGATGGATCTAAATGATACAAGTACAAACAGAATTATTAGTAGCTGATAACACTGGTGCAAAAAGAATTGAATGTATCAAAGTTTTAGGTGGTTCTAAACGTAGATATGCAAGCATTGGAGATACCATTGTAATTGCTGTTAAAGAAGCTTTACCAAAAGGTAAGGTAAAAAAAGGATCAGTTCATAAAGCTGTAGTAGTAAGAGTTAAGAAAGGCATTCATAGAGATGATGGGTCTAAAGTTAGATTTGATAACAATGCAGCTGTTCTAGTTGATGACAAAGGTGAACCTGTTGGCACAAGAATTTTTGGTCCTGTAACAAGAGAATTAAGAAATAGAGGTCAAATGAAGATTATTTCATTGGCTCCAGAGGTTTTATAATGATTAAAAAAGGTTTAAAAGTGAGAATTTTAACTGGAAGAGATAGAAAAAAAGAAGGTGAAGTTATAGAAATTGATAGACCTAATAATAGAGCAAAAGTTCAAGGAATTAACATTGTTAAAAAACATGTCAAAACAACAAAAGAAAAAAAAGGTGGAATAATTTCTAAAGAGAGCTTTATTCATTTATCTAATTTAAAACTTGTTGATGACAAATCGAAAGCAAAAAAAATTGAGGCTAAGAAATAATGACACCTAGATTAAAAGAACTTTATTACAAAGAAATCCAGCCACAGTTAAAAGAGCAGCTTGGTTTTAAAAACACTTACATGGGTCCAAAATTACAAAAAGTAGTTATAAATATGGGCCTAGGTTTAGATGGTGCGGATGCAAAAATTATGAAATCTACCGAAGAAGATTTAGGAAAAATTGCTGGCCAAAAACCAGTTGTTACTAAATTTAAAAAATCAGTTGCAAATTTTAAGACAAGAAAAGGCACAAATGCAGGATTAAAAGTTACGTTAAGAGGTAACAAGATGTATGAATTTATAGATAGATTAGTGAATATTGCCTTACCTAGAATTAAAGATTTTAGAGGCTTATCACCTAAGGGTTTTGATAAGTTTGGAAATTATACTTTTGGATCAAAGAACATATAATTTTTCCTGAAGTTAACTTCGATAGAATTGATAAAATTAGAGGTCTTGATATTGTTGTTGTGATTTCTGCGATAAGTAAAGAGCATAGTTTTGCTCTACTAGAAAAACTTAATTTCCCGTTCATTAAAAAAGGAGATAATTAAAAATGGCAAAAGTAAGCGCAATTAATAAAAATAATAAGAGAATTAAACTTTCTGATAGGCTTTATAAAAAGAGACAAGCTTTAAAGAAGATTGTAATGGATAAGAAAATATCATTAGAAGAAAGATTTAAAGCTCAACAAAAATTATCAAAGTTACCACGTAATTCTGCAAAAAATAGAGTTATGAACAGATGTCAAATTACAGGTAGACCGCATGGTGTTTACAGAAAATTAAAAATATCAAGAATAGCCTTAAGAGACTTGGGACTGCATGGATTAATTCCTGGCATGACTAAGTCCAGTTGGTAGAAAGGATAATATGAGTTTAAGTGACCCAATTGGGGATATGATTGCAAGAATAAAGAACGCCTACTTAGAAACCATAAAAAAGTATCACTGCCTTCTTCTAACTTTAAAGTTAAGATTGCAGATATTTTAAAAAGTGAAGGCTTTATAAAAGATTATAAAATTGAAACAGATGATAAAAAACCAACATTATCTGTTGACCTTAAGTATTACTCAGGAAATCCAGTAATTAGCACTTTTGAAAGAGTGTCTAAACCAGGAAGAAGAATATTTTCTAGTGCTGATAGCTTACCAAAAATTAATGGTGGTCTTGGAATAGCAATTGTATCAACACCAAAAGGTGTAATGACTGATATTGAAGCTAGAAAACAAAAAGTAGGTGGCGAAATTATTTGTAAGGTATTTTAATGTCTAAAATTGGTAAAATAAGTATTTCAATCCCAGAAAAAGTAAAAGCAGTTCTATCTGGCAATGTTTTGAACATAGAGGGGCCATTAGGTAAAAAATCGTTAAACGTTAGATTTAGATATGTTTAATGTAGATATTGCTGAAGGCAAAGAAATATCAATTAAACCAAAAAAATTAGATCAAAATTCAAAAAGATTATGGGGCATGAATAGAAGTCTGATAAATAATGCAGTAATTGGTTCAAGTAAAGGCTATGAAAAAACACTTGAGCTTGTAGGAGTTGGTTATAGAGCTGCCCTTAAAGACAAACAGCTAAATTTACAGCTAGGTTACAGTCATGATATAAACTTTGATATCCCTGAAGGTATTAAAATTGCTGTAGAAAAACAAACTATAGTTAAAGTTAGTGGATCAGACAAACAACAAGTGGGAATGGTTGTTTCAAAAATAAAATCTTTTAGAAAGCCAGAACCTTATAAGGGCAAAGGTATAAGAGAAAAAGGACAGTATATTTTAAGAAAAGAAGGAAAGAAAAAATAATGAAATTAAACACAATTCAAAGAAAAAAGTTTAGAGTAACTGGAAAGTTAAAAAAAGTATCTTCTCCAGACAGATTAAGATTGAGTATTTCTAGATCTGCAAATAATATTTCAGCTCAAATTATTGATGATACAAAAAATATAACTGTGGTCTCATGCTCATCTGTAGAAAAAGATATCAGGGCAATGGATAAAACTAACAAAACTGAAATTTCAAAAATTGTAGCTGAAAAATTAGCAAAAAAAGCACAAGAAAAAAAGATAACAAAAATATATTTTGATAGAGGAATATATAAATATCACGGTAGAGTTAAGGCTTTTGCTGATACTTTACGTAAAAATGGAATGGAATTTTAATTATGGATTTTAAAAATAAGAACGATGACGGTATCTTAGAAAAATTAGTTCACATCAATAGAATTACAAAAGTTGTAAAAGGTGGACGTAGATTTGGTTTTTCAGCGCTTGTGGTTGTTGGAAATCAAGCAGGAAAAATTGGTATAGCTCACGCAAAAGCAAAACAAGTACCTGATGCTATAAAGAAAGCTAATGAAACAGCACGTAGAAAATTAATACATATTCCACTTAGAGAAGGAAGAACTATTCACCATGATGTTTATGGCAAAGATGGTGCTGGTAAAATTGTTTTAAGATCAGCTCCTAAAGGAACTGGTATTATTGCTGGTGGACCTGTTAGGTCTGTTTGTGAAGTTTTAGGTATAAAAGATATTGTTGCAAAATCTATGGGAACATCTAACCCACATAATATGATTAGAGCAACAATGAAAGCTTTATCAAAACAAAATTCACCAAAACACATAGCAACAATTAGAAATAAAAAAATTTCTGATGTAATTGAAAAAAGAGGATAATGAGCACACTTAATACAACTGGAAAAGTTACAAAGAAAAAAATTAGAGTAGGTAGGGGTATTGGATCTGGTAAGGGTAAAACATCTGGAAGAGGTGTGAAAGGTCAAAAGTCAAGATCTGGTGTAGCAATAAAAGCTTTTGAAGGTGGACAAATGCCTTTATATAGAAGACTGCCTAAAAGAGGATTTAATGCAATTAAAAGATACCAGGCAGCAATTGCAATTATTAATTTAGAAAAAATTCAATCATTTATTGATGAAAAAACTATCAATTCAAGTGATGTTATTAACATAGCTTTATTAAAAAAATTAAAATTGATTAATAAAAACTCAGATAAATTAAAAATCCTTGGTACAGGAGAGATCAAAGATAAAATAAATATTGAAGCTGATTTAATCTCAAAGTCCGCAGTAGAAAAACTTGAAAAAGCAGGTGGATCAATACAGTTAAAAAAATAATTAAGATATTATGAGTGCATCTTCTCAAACTAATGATCTTAAAAATCGAATAATTTTTACAATATTTATTCTAGCAGTCTACAGATTTGGTACATTTGTACCTCTTCCAGGTATTGACCCAGATCAATTGCAGGTAATGATGGATGGTAATCAAAAAGGGTTGCTAGGCATGTTTAATGTTTTTGCAGGAGGAGCTGTTAGTAGAATGGCTATATTTGCATTAGGAATAATGCCTTATATTTCCTCATCTATTATTGTTCAGTTGTTAACTGGTGTTTCTGATTACTTTAAGCATTTAAAATCTCAAGGTGAAACAGGTAGAGCAAAAATTACTCAAATTACAAGATACGGAACTGTTTTGCTTGCTACAATTCAAGGTTACGGATTATCGATTGGTCTAGAGTCTTCACCAAACTTAGTTATAAACCCAGGTCTATTTTTTAAAATAACTACTGTTTCAACTATTGTTGCTGGAACAATGTTTTTAATGTGGTTAGGTGAGCAAATTACACAAAGAGGGATTGGAAACGGTATCTCACTAATTATTTTTGCTGGTATAGTTGCTGAAATACCAAGAGCTTTAGTTACTACTTTTGAGTTAGGTAGAACAGGAGCTGTTTCAACATTCATGATTATAGCAATATTTGTTTTATTAATTGCCACAATAATGTTTATCGTTTTTATGGAAAGAGCATTAAGAAAAATTCTTATAAACTATCCAAAAAGACAAATGGGTAACAAAATGTATGGTGGAGAGTCTTCTCATTTACCTTTAAAGATAAACCAAGCTGGAGTTATCCCTGCTATTTTTGCTTCTGCTTTATTGTTATTACCAGTGACTTTTTCAGGATTTAGCTTTTCTGAAAATGATACATTTTTAAATATAAGTTCTTATTTTACACAAGGTCAGCCTCTTTATATGATCTTATATGCTTCAGGAATAATATTTTTTACTTTTTTTTATACCTCAATTACTTTTAATCCGACTGAGACTGCAGATAATTTAAGAAAATATGGAGGGTTTGTTCCTGGAATTAGACCTGGTGAAAATACAGCATTATATATTGAAAAAATTATAACAAAACTTACAACAATNGGNGCTCTTTATTTAACATTAGTCTGTTTAATGCCNGAGTTTTTAATTGCAAATTATCCAATACCTTTTTACTTGGGTGGAACATCAATCCTAATTGTTGTTGTTGTAGCAATTGATACCGTAACTCAAATACAAACTAGATTAATGAGCTCTCAATACGAGCAATTAATAAAAAAAACAAAATTCGGTAAGTAAAAATCGTGAATATAATTTTATTTGGACCCCCAGGTGCTGGAAAGGGGACTCAAGCACAGTTCATTGTAAAGAAGCATAATTATTTTCAATTATCAACGGGTAATTTGTTAAGAAATGAAGTTAAGCTAAATACTGAACTTGGAAGTGAAATTGAAGAACTTATTTCAAACGGAAAATTTGTTTCAGATGAAATAGTGAATAAATTGCTGAAACAATCAATTACTAATTTAAAATTTAGAGATAGAATTATATTTGATGGCTACCCAAGAAATGTCGAGCAAGCAATTAATTTAGAAATTATATTGAATGAATTTAATCAATCTATAGGTCATACAATATTCTTAAATGTTTCAAGAGATATTATTGAAAAACGTATTATGGGAAGAATGACCTGTGATATATGCAATATGACTTTAAACGCTTATTTTAACAAAAAAGAAATTGAATTACATCCCTGTGGTGCTGAACATTTAAAAAAAAGAAAAGATGATAATTTAGAAGTGGTCATCGCTAGATACGATACTTATATGACGGCTACAAAACCTGTATTAGATTTTTATATTAAAAATTCAAATTTCACAGAAATTGATGGAGCAGATGAAATTGGTCAAATTACCAATAAAATTAATGATATTCTTAAGGTTTAAGACGTTGACTTTGGAACATCTTCTTATATAAAAGGCTAAATTTATTCTCAAAAATATGGCTCGTATAGCAGGTGTAAATATTCCGCAAAACAAACTTGTTCACATAGGACTTACCTATATCTATGGTATTGGTGATAAGTTTTCTAATCAGATTTGTACATCACTTGAAATTCCCAGAGAAAAAAGAATTAATGAACTTACTGACGAAGATATTCTAAAAATTAGAGAATATATTGACTCAAACTTTAAAGTAGAGGGTGACTTAAGAAGAGATTATTCTTTAACCATAAAAAGATTAATCGATCTTGCTTGTTACAGAGGGTCTCGTCACAGAAAAAAACTTCCTGTTAGAGGGCAAAGAACAAGATGTAATGCAAGAACAAGAAAAGGTAAGGCGATCGCGATTGCAGGAAAAAAATTAACACCACTTAAAAAATANTTTATTTATGGCTAAAGTTGACAAAGTTGAAAATAAGGATGCTGTTGTAGAAAAAAAANCTGATAAGAAATCTAAAAAAAGCTCATATTCTAAAAAAAAGAAGATAAAGAAAAATATTCTTAATGGTATTGCTTATGTGCAATCAACATTTAATAATACAATAATATCAATCGCAGATACTAATGGTAACGTTATTTCATGGGCTTCGGCAGGACAAAAAGGATTCAAAGGTTCAAGAAAATCAACTCCATATGCTGCACAAATTGCTGCAGACTCTGCCGCATCTAAAGCTTTAGACTACGGAATGAAAACTTTATCAGTTGAAGTTAAAGGACCTGGTTCAGGAAGAGAAACTGCTTTGAGAGCTTTACAAGCAAGAGGTTTTAAAATTCTTTCAATTAAAGATACTACACCAATGCCACATAACGGCGTAAGACCACCAAAAAAAAGGAGAGTTTAATAAATGGAAAGTTTAAATGTAAATGCAAAAAATTGGAAAGCATTAATTAAACCAGCCCAATTAGATGTAAAAATTAATGATGATAAATCACATGCAAAAATTGTAGCAGAACCTTTAGAAAAAGGTTATGGATTAACATTAGGAAATTCACTAAGAAGAATTTTACTTTCATCTATAAGAGGAGCCGCTGTAACTTCTATTCAAATTGATGGTGTGCTACATGAATTTACATCTATAAAAGGTGTTAGAGAAGATGTAACAGATATAGTTCTTAACGTTAAATCTTTAGCATTAAAAAGCTCATCTGAAAGTACTAAAAAACTTATTTTAGACGCTAAAGGTCCTGGTGAAATTAAAGCCTCTGATATAACACCAGTTACTGATATTGAAATTTTAAATCCAGATTTAGTTATCTGTAACCTTGATGAAAATACACATTTTCACATGGAAATGAATGTTGGCACAGGTAAAGGTTATGTTCCAGCTGTAATGAATAAACCAGAAGAACCACCATTAGGTTTAATAGCAATAGACTCTTTATATAGCCCAGTTAAAAAAGTTTCTTTTTCTGTTAGCACAGCTAGAGAAGGAAAAGCTCTTGATTATGATAAGTTAACTATGGAAGTTGAAACAAATGGTTCAATTTCAGCTGAAGATGCAGTTGCTTATTCTGCTAGAATTTTTCAAGATCAACTAAATATGTTTGTTAATTTTGATGAACCAGTTGAAGCTCCTATAAAAGAAGTGTCAACTGAACCAGAATTTAATAAGAACTTATTAAGAAAAGTTGATGAACTTGAATTATCAGTACGTTCTATGAATTGCTTAAAGAATGATAACATATTTACATTGGTGATTTAGTTCAAAAATCTGAAGGTGAAATGCTTAGAACACCTAATTTTGGTAGAAAGTCATTGAATGAGATTAAAGAAGTATTAACTGGCATGTCTTTATATCTTGGTATGGAAATACCTAACTGGCCACCAGAAAATATTGCTGAAATGTCTAAGAAGTTAGAGGAACAGATCTAATGAGACACGGAATGGCCAATAAGAAGTTAAACAGAACTTCTGAACATAGAAAAGCTTTATTGAAGAATATGCTAAATTCTTTAATAAAATATGAACAGATTACAACGACACTTCCAAAGGCTAAATTCCTAAAACCTCAAGCAGACAAGATTATAACACTTGGAAAAAAAGAAACTTTACAAACTACAAAAATGTTAATGTCAAAACTACAAGATATTTCATCAGCAAATAAGGTTAAAAAAACTTTATCTAAAAGATATGCTTCTAGAAATGGTGGTTATACTCGAATAGTTAAGGCAGGTTTTAGATATGGTGACAATGCACCAATGGCAGTAATTGAATTTGTTGATAGAGATGTAGAAGCTAAAAGAGTTGATAGAAAGAAAAAAGACGTTTCAAAAGATAAAACTGAAGAGAAAAAATTAGCTACTGCTTAATTTTTATATAATAATATAACATCATGAAAAAGTCATTCAACGTTGATTCAACGTTTAACGATATGCGTATCGATAGATGGATTCGTAATAATCTTGGCAATTATCCACAAAGCTTAATTGAAAAAAGTTTAAAAAGTGGAAAAATAAAAATAAACACTAAAAAAGTAAAAAGCTCACATAAAGTTAAAACTGGTGATGTGATTAATATTTTTAATTTTGATTTTAAAGAAACTATAGTTCAAAAAACAATTAAATTTGTTCCTACAGAGGAGGTTATTAAGGAAAATGAGGATTTGATTATTGATAACAACGAAGATTTTATTGTTTTAAATAAGAGTGCAGGTATTTCGGTTCAAGGTGGAACTAAGTCTAAAAAAAATCTAGTAGATATTTTTGCTCGAAGTGAGATTTTTCAAAATACCAAACCTTTTTCAGTTCATAGATTAGATAAAGATACCTCAGGTGTTTTTATTATGGCTAAACATAGAGAGTCAGCCCAACTATTAACATCTCTCTTTAGACTAAGAAAAGTTCACAAAACTTATCTTGCCATTTGTCATGGAGAACTAGAGAAAGACTCTGGTGAATGGAATAATGATTTAACAAGGTATGATAATGATAAAGAAATAGTTGAAAAAGCTAGAACTCTTTATAAGGTTTTAGATAAAAATTCTATATGTAGTTTAGTTGAAATGAAACCTATAACGGGACGAAAACACCAATTAAGAAAACAACTTTATGCTGTCGGATGCCCTATTTATGGAGACCAAAAATATAAATTTAGTAATACTGACAAAGCAATTAATAAGAATTTAATGCTACATTCATATCAAATTAAATTTATGATAAAGGATAAGAAGTATACCTACACGGCTTTGTTACCTGATTATTTTAAAAAACTTTTAAAAACTAAAAGACTTAGACTTCCAAATTCTTAGAAAATTTATCAATAACGATATCTTTTAAATTCTCATAATTTTGGTTATTGATCATTTTAAGATTAGTCACACCTTTATCTGAAATACCACAAGGTATTATTTTTTTATAATTATTAAGATCATTATCAATATTGATTGCAAAACCATGATAAGCAATCCACTTACTCACTCTAACTCCAATTGCTGCGACTTTACTAATTTCATCATTATGCTTAATCCAAATTCCTATATTTTTAGGATCTCCAAAAGTTTTGATATTAAATTCTAATAAACTTTGAATAATTGTTTTTTCAATTAATGTAATAAATTTTCTAATATCTTTTTCTCTCTTTTTTAAATCGATAACAAAGTAGCAAATTAGTTGTCCTGGCCCATGATAAGTAATTTTGCCACCACGATTTGTTTTAACTAGATTTATTTCATTATTGAGAACTTCCTCTGATTTATAGCTGGTACCAGCGGTAAATACTTCTTCATGTTCAAGAATCCAAATTAGTTCATTATTTTTACCACTATTTATTTCAATCAGTCTATTTTCTAATAAATTTATAGCATCTTGGTATTTTACTGGTTTTGTTGACTTTTTTATCTCTATCTTCATTTATAAATTGTATTATTCTTATTATACACTATTAGTGCAAAAATTGATTTATAGGTAAATTTATGTCTTTAATAAAAAAAATAAAAGATAAAAAAGTTAATTTTGAATTTAACAAAGAGTATATAAAAGTAGTTACTTCAAAGATTAGCAATAATGATGCTGAATTTATTACAAATTCTTTTAATGAAATGCATCCAGCTGATGCTGCTGATATTATTGAACACTTAAATCAAAGCGATAGAGAAAGTTTAATCAAACTTAATAAATTTAATATCGATCCTCAAGTTTTTATTGAATTAAATGAGGCAATACAATCTGAAATTATAGCCTATCTATCACCTGAAAGCATTGTTAGACTTTTAAAGAATCTTGAGTCTGACGATGCCATCACAATATTAGAAAATGTAGAAGAAAAAGATAAAAATTCTATATTAAGCTCTTTACCACCTAAAGATCGTTTCGCATTATTGGAAAGTTTAAGTTATCCAGAAGATACAGCAGCGAGAATTATGCAACGAGAATTTACAGCAATTCCAAGCAATTGGTCTGTAGGTCAAACGATAGATTATTTAAGAGATAATAAAGATTTACCTGAAGAATTTTTAGAAATTTTCATAATAGATGAGGATTTTAAACCAATAGGAACCGTTCCTTCTTCTAAAGTTTTAACTACTTCTCGAGAAACAAAAATGTTGTCTATTATGTCGGAATCTCAATTATTAATTCCTGTTGATATGGACAAAGAAGAAGTGGGCCATGTTTTTGAAAATTATAATTTAAATTCAGCTGCAGTTGTAGACAAAACTAATAAGTTAGTTGGAATGATCATGTATGATGATATTTTAACTGTCCTTAAAGAAGAAGCAGAAGAAGATGCTTTAAGATTGGCTGGGGTAGGAGATGAGGAAATTACAGATGGTGTTTTTAAAAAGACAAGACGTAGATTTAATTGGTTATTATTAAATTTATTTACTGCTTTTCTAGCAACATGGGTTATTAGTTTATTTGGTGCCACTATAGAACAAATGGTTGTGCTAGCATTTTTAATGCCAATTGTTGCTTCAATGGGTGGTAATGCAGGAATGCAAACTTTAGCTGTAACAGTTAGAACTTTAGCAACCAACGATTTAACTAAAAACAATTTTACACAAAATATTCTCAAAGAATTTAATATAGGTATTTTAAATGGAATTATTTTTGCAGTAATTAGTGCATTAATAGTTCAATTATGGTTTCAGGATAATTTACTTTCATTGATTATTTCTATGTCCATGATTATTACAATGATGGTAGCAGGTTTATTTGGAATTGTTGTACCCATTACCTTAAAAAAGATGAGCATAGACCCAGCAATTGCTTCAAGTGTATTTGTTACAACAATTACAGATGTTATTGGTTTTGTATCTTTTCTAGGAGTAAGTGCGTATTTTCTTTAAAAGTTATCTATAAGTCGAATACCACTTAAATAATAAGCAACAAATAATTTGAAATTATGTTTTTTAATTTTTTTACTCAAATTTATAAGATTTCTACATTCTAAATATTCAATCTTTATATTAAATTTTTTTATAAGATTATGAGAGGCTTTTTTTATTAGGTTTTTATCTTTAATATTTTTTTTGATCAATTTCTTTAATTTGAATAATTCACCAGCAATTGTTCCAGCTATTTTTAGATTATGAGCATTTAATAAAAAATTTCTCGTAGATAAAGCTGCTTTATTAGAGTCTCTGATAGTTTTACAAACATTAACTTTAGTTTTATATTTTTTCTCAATAAAATTACGCGCTAAAAAGAATTGTTGATAATCTTTTTCACCCATCCAAATAATTTTTGGTCTTATTATGTTTGTTAAACGGTCTAAAACATCAATAACTCCTTCAAAATGACCTTTTCTAAATTTAGCACATAATATTTTTTGTGATTTTTTTAATAAAATTTTGTTTAGTTTTTTTTTACCATAAATCTGATCTACTGAAGGAATAAAAAGATAGTCAATCTTTAATTTCTTAAGAAGCTTAATGTCTTTATTAAGGTTTCTAGGATATGTTTTAAAATCTTTTTTGCTGTTAAACTGTGATGGGTTTACAAAAATACTTACTAGAGTTTTTTTACATCTTTTTTTGGAAATATTAATAAGTGAAACATGACCTTTATGCAAACCACCCATTGTAGGAACAAATCCCAGTCCTTTCTCTTGGACTANTGCCTTATTTAAATCAACTATCTTTCGTATTAATTTCATTTGTAATAATAGTATTAATAAGTAAAACATTTATATGATTAAACAAGCAATTATTCCNCTTGCAGGACTTGGAACAAGACTGCTNCCTCTNACAAGTGTTTTTGCTAAAGAACTTTTACCAATTAACGGTAAACCTGGAATAGAATATATTTTAGATGAATGTATTAATGCTGGTATAAAAGAAGTTATTTTTATTATCTCAAAAAAAAAATTAATGATAAAGAATTATTTTTATAACGATAAATTTTATAAAGATATTATTAAAAAGAAAAAAGACCAAAGGATCATTAAAGAGTATAAAAAAATATTAAAATACAAAAAAATGATTAAATTTGTATTCCAAGAAAAACCATTAGGAACAGGTGATGCTGTTTTAAAAACAAAAAAATTTATTAAAGATAAATATTTTTTAATGTTATTACCTGATGATCTAATAATGAAAAGTAATTGTTCAAAGTCTATGATTTCTATCCATAAAAAATACAACTCTTCTGTAATGGCGAGCATGAAGGTTAATAAGAAAGATGTTTCTAGATGGGGTATTTACAATATAAAAAAGAATATTGATAAAAATAATTTTATAATCAAAAATGTTGTAGAAAAGCCTTCAATTAAATCTGCTCCATCAAAAAATGCTGTTATTGGTAGGTATATTTTGCCTAAAACAATTTTTAAAAAGTTATCAAAGTTAAAGCCTGGTAGTGGTAAAGAAATTCATATCACTGATGCTATTCAATCTTTGATAGATGAAAATTNTAGATTTATTGGACATAACTTTANTGGCAAATATTTAGACTGTGGAACNATGAAAGGTTATATTAACTCTACTTTAGAAATTGCGAAGATATGAAACTTTGTATGATAGGCACTGGCTATGTAGGTTTAGTAAGTGGTGTTTGCTTTTCTGATTTAGGTAATGATGTCATTTGTGTTGATAAAGATTTAGATAAGATTAACAATCTTAANCAGGGCATTATTCCTATTTATGAGCCTGGTTTAGAAGAGTTAGTTTTAAAGAATTTTAAAAACAATAGATTAAAATTTACAACTAATTTAAAAGAAGCCATTTTAAAATCTGATATAATTTTTATATGTGTTGGAACACCTACCAAAAAAAATAGTAGTGCTGCTGATTTAACACAAGTTTATGATGTAGCTAAAGAAATTAGCAGATCTATTTCTAAATTTAAGATTATTATTACTAAATCGACTGTCCCTGTTACTACGGGAGATGAAATTGAAAAAATAATATCAAAAAAAATATCAAAAAAGTTATTTTCTGTTGTTTCAAATCCCGAATTTTTAAGGGAAGGTGAGGCTATAAGAGACTTCATTTACCCTGACAGAGTTGTAATAGGTACATCAAATAAAAGATCAAATAAAATTTTAAAAAATCTCTATTCTCCACTTATATCTAAAGGTGCAAAATATATTAATACCTCAAGAAGAGCAGCAGAGTTAATCAAGTATGCGTCTAATGCTTTTTTAGCCACAAAGATAACCTTTATTAATGAACTTTCTAATCTATGTGAAAAAATAAATGTTAATATTGAGGATATTTCTATTGGAATGGGTCTTGATAAAAGAATTGGTAGTCGTTTTTTAAGAGCTGGTCCAGCTTATGGTGGATCATGCTTTCCAAAAGATACGAAAGCCATTGTTTCAACTGGTGACAAGTTTAAAACAAATTTATCAGTAATCAAAAGTGTAATTAAATCTAATGACAATAGATCATCTTTATTACTTAAAAGAACTTTTGAAATTTTAAACAACAAGATAAAAAATAAGAAAATATGTTTTCTAGGTGTAACATTTAAAGCAAATACAGATGATATGAGAGATTCGTCCAGTTTATCTATGATTCCTTCGTTACATAAAAAAGGTGCAAAAATTAATTACTTTGATCCTACTGGTGAGAAAAATGATTTTAAGAAATTAAAAAATGTAACATTTTCTAATGATATTAAATCTGCAATTTCTAACTCAGATCTAATTATTATTCACACTGAATGGAATGACTTTAAATCAATAAATTTTAACAAACTTGTTAAAAACAAAAATTATAAAATCTTTGATATGCGAAACATTTATTCAGCAAAAAAAATGTCCGAGCAGAAAATTAAATATTTTGCTATTGGATCCTAGTTTAATTCAAATATTGCATCAACTTCTACTGACACGCCTAGAGGTAAACTATTAGTACTAACTGCTGCTCTGGTATGCATTCCAGCNTCACCAAAAACTGATACAATTAAGTCAGAGGCACCATTAATTACTTTTGGTTGTTCAGTAAAATCTTCTGTAGAATTTACAAATCCGGTTAACTTNACACATGATTTAACTTTAGAGAGGTCATCATTGCATGCTTTTTTTACTTGAGAGATAATATTTAGGCCACATCTTTTAGCCGCTTCATACCCATCTTCAGTGCTTAATTCTTTGCCAATTTTACCTTTAATTAGCTCACCATCTACATTAGTAGAAATTTGTCCTGATATAAAAAGCATTTTACCAATTATTTTTGATGCCACATATGAGCCTACAGGATCTCTTGCTTCTGGTAATTTTAATTTTAATTCGTTAATTTTTTCATCATAATTCATTTTTATTTACCTTTTTTCTTTTTTTTATTTTTTTTATTTCTATCGTATTCTTTTCTTTTCTCAATTAATATTAAAGCTTCTTCCATATTTAACTCCAATGGGTCTTTTTCTTCAGGAATAGTTGCATTTAAAGATTTATACTTAATGTAAGGTCCATATTGACCTTTCATTACTCTAACTGGTTTTTTGTCCTCAGGATGTTCTCCTAGATCTTTAATTATAGATGCTGACATTCTTCCAGGTTTAGCTTCTGCTATTAATGTTATTGCTCTATTTAAGCCTATAGAAAAAATTTCTTCTACATTTTCAATTCTTGCAGATTTATTTTCACATTTTAAATAAGGGCCAAATCTACCAGAATTTAATATAATATCTTTTTGATTTTCAGGATTGATGCCTAAGCTTTTAGGTAATGANCATAAGAATTTAGCTCTATCAAGATCTATACTATCTAATGTAATTCCTTTAGGTATAGAGACATTTCTTAAATTGTTATCTTCTTTTTCTATTTTCTTTTTTTTTGTTTTCTTTTTCTTTTTNGTTTCAACAATAGCTTCATCTTTTAATTCCTCAATTTTTTCATATTGTAAGTAGGGACCAAATCTTCCATTTTTAAGATACATGTCATTACCATTTTCATGTTTTCCTATAAACTTTGGTTCTGCTAGTTGNGATTGAGCAGCTGCTTTAGCTTTAGATAAAGGTCTAGTAAATTTACACTCTGGATAATTTGAACAACCTATAAAAGCACCACCTCTAAANCTATTTTTTAAACTTAATGATCCCGTATCACAAAGTTTACATTGTCTATTTATATTACCTTCTTTATCTCTTTCAAAAATTAAACTACCAAGACTGTCATTTAAAAGGTCTAAAACTTCTCTAGTTCTTTTTTCTTTAACATCAGACACATTTTGATTGAAATCTTTCCAAAACATTTCAAGAACTCTAATCCATCCTTCTTTGCCTGTAGTTATGTCATCTAATTGATTTTCTAATCCAGCAGTAAAATTATAATCAACGTATTTAGAAAATAATTTTTCAAGAAATGCAGATATTAATTTTCCTCGGTCAGTAGGATGAAATCTTTTATTTATAGTTTCNGCATAACCTCTAGTTGATATGACTGATATTATNCTTGCATATGTTGATGGTCTTCCAATTCCTAATTCTTCTAGTTTTTTTACTAAGCTTGCCTCAGAATATCTTGGAGGAGGNTGTGTAAAGTGTTGTTCGTCTAATAANGCTTCAATATTTATTGGCCCTTTGTTCATTTCTGGAAGAATATCTTCATCTTCTTCTTTCTTATTATCGTTCATAACTTTTAAGAATCCGTCAAATT
>JGI20154J14316_10002228_pt1 | contig 16541 bp, 12 predicted proteins | sample COG_04_FD_14316 | JGI IMG/M metagenome (IMG submission 14316) | reverse complement strand
TCACCGTGCATACCAATACCAAAACCAATTTCGTCTTCAGCCAATTCAAAGGTAGGCGCGCCTGTTGCAGGGATAGAACCCGGAGCGAGAGCTACACCAATAGTACGAGTCATATCATTAGCTTTTTGAGCGATGCGCTTAAGTTCTGCAAGAGAGTCTACCACATTAGAGGCAGCACCTGCAATTTTAACAACTGGTACAAGTCCAGCAATACCGCGACGGTTACCTTTTTCTGTAAGAGGAGCTGAAGCCACATCATCAGCGATAAGTACGGTCTCAACTTCAATATCTTCGTCATCTGCAAAATCAGCACCAAGACCAAAATTCATCACATCACCAGCATAGTTACCGTAAAGGTATAAAACTCCATTACCTTGATCGATAGCTTCTGTAGCATCGAGAACAATATTGGGAGGAGGCGCAGCAAAGATATCACCACAAGCTGCTCCATCAGCCATGTTATGACCTACTAAGCCATGATAAATAGGTTCGTGACCAGCTCCACCTCCGACAAGTAAGGCTACTTTACCTTTCTTGATGTCAGTTTTCACTACACTAGCTTTGCCTACTTTTTTTACGGCGCCGTTATAAGCAACTACTAAGCCATCGATAAGCTCAGCTGCTGCTTTATTTGGATCGTTAATTAATTTTTTCATGATTCGTTCGTTATGATAATTTTTAAACTATAAATAGAATATTAAACAACTAAAATTTATTAATAACACTATTGAAAGTTGAGCTAGCCCTCATAGCTAGTGATGCAAGGTTTTCATCTTCGCGATAGTATCCACCTATATTAACAGAGGCTCCTTGAGCTAACTCTAATTCCTTAATGCAAGTGGATTCTTGCTGCGCTAGATCAGCATAAAGAGGAGCAAACTGTGCTTTAAGCTCCACATCATCTTCCTGGTTAGCTAGAGCTTCAGCCCAGTAAAGAGCAATATAGAAATGGCTACCTCTGTTATCAAGTTGCCCCACTTTACGTAACGGGCTCTTATTATTCGTTAGAAGCTTGCCTGTTGCTATATCTAAAGTTGTGGCTAAAACTTGAGCTTTAGCGTTATTTTCTACTTGGCTTAAATGCTCTAGAGAAACTGCTAGAGCAAGAAATTCTCCTAATGAATCCCATCTAAGGTGTCCTTCTTCTACAAATTGCTGAACATGCTTAGGAGCTGAGCCACCAGCGCCTGTTTCAAACAATCCACCACCATTCATAAGCGGGACAATGGAGAGCATTTTAGCTGATGTACCTAACTCTAAAATAGGGAATAAATCAGTTAGATAATCACGTAGAACATTACCTGTAACTGAAATCGTGTTTTCACCTGCTTTAACTCTCTCAAGAGTGTAAGAAGTCGCCTCTGTTGGGGCTAAAATCTTTATTTCTAGACCTGTAGTATCATAATCTTTTAAGTAGAGATTCACTTTCTCAATGAGTTGAGCATCGTGTGCGCGGTTCGCATCTAACCAGAATACAGTAGGCCATTGTGTAGCTTGGGCTCTTGATACAGCGAGTTTAACCCAATTTTGTATAGGTAAATCTTTGACCTGACAAGCTCTCCAGATATCTCCTTCTTCTACTTGATGTTCGGTAAGGGTGTTACCTGCGTCATCAATAATTTTTACAACTCCATTAGTTGGAATTTCAAATGTTTTATCATGTGAACCATATTCCTCTGCTTTTTGCGCCATAAGGCCTACATTAGGAACTGTTCCCATTGTTGTAGGGTCAAATGCTCCATGTTTTTTGCAAAAATCAATAGTGGCAGCATAAACACCCGCATAGCTACTATCAGGAATCACTGCTTTTGTATCCGCTTGCTCACCTTGAGAGTTCCACATCTGACCAGAAGTTCTTATCATAGCAGGCATAGAAGCATCAATAATAATATCAGAAGGGACATGCAAGTTGGTAATACCCTTGTCTGAGTCTACCATCGCTAAATCAGGATTCTGAGCATAAATAGCTTCGATATCAGCATTGATTTGAGCTTGTTTGTCTGCTGGTAAGGTTGCAATTTTTTCGATGAGGTTGCCAAAACCGTTTTTAAAATCAACGTCCAAATCAGCTAACACGTCAGCATGCTTAGTCACTAAATCTTTGAAGAATACTGAAACAGCATGGCCGAAGATAATAGGGTCTGAGACCTTCATCATGGTGGCTTTCATGTGTAATGAGTACAAGACGCCTTGAGCTTTAGCGTCAGCGACTTGCTCCTCTAGAAATGTTATAAGCGCTTTCTTGCTCATAACTGTAGCATCTATTATTTCTTTAGCTTGCAAATTAATGCCTTCTTTAAGTATTATAATATCACCATCTTCCTTAGTAAGCTCAACCTTAACTGTGGTTGCTTGTGTTACTGTGGTAGACTGCTCATTATGCGCAAAATCACCACTAGTCATGGTTGCTACATGTGTTTTTGAATCTGCTGACCACTTACCCATTGAATGAGGGTTGCTTTTGGCGTAGTTCTTAACTGCATTAGGAGCGCGTCTATCTGAATTGCCTTCCCTAAGTACTGGATTTACAGCAGAACCTTTGACCTCGTTATATCTAGACGAAATAGATTTTTCTTCATCAGTTTGAGGATCATCAGGAAAATCAGGAATAGCGTAGCCTTGCTCTTGCAACTCCTTAATAGCAGCTTTTAGCTGAGGGATTGACGCTGAAATATTTGGTAATTTAATAACATTTGCTTCAGCTGTTTTTACTATTTTTCCTAATTCAGCTAGAGCGTCTGGAGTTTGCTGCTCTTTACTAAGATATTCTGGAAATTTAGAGAGGATTCTAGCTGCTAACGAAATATCCTTTAGCTCTACTTCAATATTGGCTTTGGCAGTAAAGGCTTTAATAATAGGTAAAAATGAATAAGTCGCAAGCAATGGTGCTTCATCAGTTTTTGTATAGATTATCTTAGATTTATTACTCATAATATATTTTTTAATGCTTTTTAGACTTAAATAATTCTATCATTACCTCCATCAACTGGGAATTGAGCCCCTGTAGTTTTACCAAATACAGCTGTTGATAACAAAGCTACAGCATTACCAATATCCTTAGATTTAATTTCAGTTTTTAATAAGTTTTTCGTTTTATACTCTTGAACTGTCATATTATAACGAGCTGCTGAACGCTCAAGGTTCTCTTGTGTCCAAAGTTTAGTATCAAATACAGCATCAGGATGCACTACGTTAACACGTACACCTTCTGGAGCAAGCTCAAGAGCTGCTACACGAGCAAGCTGAGTTAAAGCTGCTTTAGAGCAAGAGTAACTGGCCGCACCTGGACCAGGAGCTCCTACATTACGTGAGCCAATCATAATAATTGAACTGTCTATGCCCTCCTTAAGATAAGGAATGACATGACGTAATAAAATTTGGTGTGAGGTTAAATTAACTGCCATCGCTTTATCCCAATTAGATTGCTCTAAATCTTCGAGATATTGACCTGCTGTAAAGATACCTACATTAGAAACTACTACATCCAAGCCTCCGTGCGTTTCTATAATTTCAAGGATAAGTTTAGATAGCTCTGCCTCATCAGTGAGGTTAAGTTGGCGGCCGTTCGCTCCGATCTTATCCATAGCCTCGACAATATCTGGGCTTAAATCTGCTCCATAAACTACAGCTCCTTGCTCTTTGAGTGATTCAGCACAAGCAAAACCAATGCCTGCACATGAGCCAGTTACTAGAGCTACCTTACCTTGAAGACCCATGCCTGCAGGCTTAGCTCCTTTAAGTTTAGCTTGCTCAAGCTCCCAGTATTCAACATCAAAAATATCTTTTGCGCTTAACGCTTTCCAACCTCCTGTAGCTTCTGCTAATTGAATCGTGTCATAAGTATGCTTAGCTATATCTGCAACAATTTTAGCATCTTTTTCAGTATTACCAAAACTCATCACCCCATGTTGAGGAATAATAGCAAATTTAGGTGCCTGATCGAGGATTGTTTCTCCTTCTTGGCAAGACTCAAAATACTCAATATAGTCAGCTTTATACTTTTCTATTGCTTGAGTTGCGTCACCATCAATAAATACAGGAATACGTTTTGTTCTAATTGAATGATCAGGAGTTAACGGGCCTTGCGTACTTATTTCCTCTGCGTTAGCTAGGTTAGCAAAACCAACAGCTGCATTTGAGCTATCAAGCAAACCAACTTGAGCTGCGCCTTTTGCAACTGATACAGCCTTACGGATACGAGCAATTTTTAAATGATCTAAGCTTGGTTCAGCTGTTGCTTTATAGTCACCTGCTTTAGCTAATAAATAATCTTCAGCTTCAGCTACTAATTTAATCATCAGATCGTAGCTTGCTTTAGCGTCATCATGAAAAGTAAAAATACCATGATTCATAAGAATCATGCCTTCAATACCAGTCCAATCTTGACCCTCAATAATTTCAGCTACTGTCTTAGCTAGAATGAAGCCTGGCATTACATAAGGAACAACAATAACACGCTTACCAAAGACTTCTTGTACACGCGCCTCACCATCAGGATTATTTGTAAGAGCTACAATTGCATTGGCATGTGTGTGATCAACATATTTAAATGGTAAAATTGCATGTAAAATTGCTTCTACTGATGGACTTGGAGAATAAGGATTAAGCATCCCAGCTCTTTGCTCACGAACCATCTCTGTATCCGTTAACTCTGAACATTTAGCTAGATTTAATAGAACATCCATTTTAACCGGAGCAAAACCAGCTTCTTCGATAGTGCCTAAATCCCAACCACTTCCTTTTATGTGTAACACATCTATATCATTACCAAAAAAGTCTTTTTCTACTGATTTAACTGAAGTATTGCCACCGCCATGAAGTACCAGTTCAGGGTCCGCACCAAGCACACGCGAACTGTAAACTCTAGTGGCTAAGTCTCCTTTAAACTTACTGGCTTCTTCTAAATTCCATAGGTTTTTCATAAAATATTTTAGTAATAAATTTAATTTCTAAAAAGTAAAAGCGTCAGAGCTAATTACAAGTAAAGAACTCTAACGCTTCTATAGTCTTAATTAAATAAGACTTATGTGATGATGTGCTGTAACCTTAAAATAGATTTCAACTAAGCGCCAATGATATCAAGCACCTAAATAGCATCATCTGTAGAATCATTATCCTTCTGCAGTTTCAGCACCGGCAGCAGAAGCACTAGTAGCAGCTCTAGTTTTAGCAACAAGCGCGAGAACTACATCATCATTGAAGCGTGTTTTAATTCCAGCTGGTAAGGTGATTTGTCGTACTTTTCTCACGTCACCTACTTTTAAATCTGACACATCAATCTCAACTTTAGCAGGAAGGTCTTTTGGCAAACAGGTAATAGGTAACTTGTAAACTAAACGTTGAAGAAGACCGCCAGCTTTAACACCCACTGCTTCACCTGTAAATACAACAGGAACTTTAGTTTTAATAATTTGTTTTTCGTTAATCGCAAGAAAGTCAACATGCAAGATAGCTTTAGTAATAGGATGAACCTGCAAATCTTGGATAAACACTTCTACGCTTTTACCCTCGCCTTTAAGAGTCACAAGAATATTAGCACAAAGATGTTCTTTGATGAGATTATTAAACTCTTTCTCATTAATAATGATAAATACATTCTCTTGTCCTTTACCGTAAATAACTGCTGGTACATTGCCCGCGTTACGTATCTCAGTAAGGTTTGCCTTACCGCCTTGGTCTTTAACTGTATATGAAAGCTCTGTAGCCATTTTATTATTTTAATTAATTGTTAATAACATTTTCTCTCTAAATTTAGGAGAAAATGAGCCGAAATGTAGCTATCAAGAGCTGTTAAGTCAACAACAAATTTGCTTTTGACAACTATTAAAGAAACTCGTTTATTAAACTTTAAACCCAGCGTAAACTATCAATCTTTAATATAAAAAGGTAGGTATAACGACTAGGTATTCATTACTTTTACTTTATCTGCTGCTTGTTTGGCTTTGATTCGCAAGTTATCCATATTACAATCTAACTCATCATAAACTACTACTACGCCCATGCGTCTATACGGGCGAGTAGTTTGCTTGCCAAAAATTCGAACATCTACACGCTCTTGCTCCACAGCTTTCTCTAATCCTTGATAAACAGGGTTGCTCCCCTCTTCTGATGCTGTAATTACAGCACTTACGCCAGCTCTTAAGCTTTCAATCTTGGGAATAGGTAAGCCAAGTATAGCTCTTGCATGCAGTTCAAACTGATTTAAATTTTGTGTCTGAGCTAAGGTTACCATACCTGTATCATGTGGTCGTGGCGATAATTCAGAAAACCATACTTCATCTTTACCAATAAAGAACTCCACACCAAAAATACCTGCTCCACCTAAAGCATCTGTGACTTCAACTGCCATTTGCTGTGCTTTTTCCAATAATTCAAGCTTCATGGGGATTGGCTGCCAGCTCTCTTGATAATCTCCACGCTCTTGACGATGTCCAATAGGTGCGCAATAGAGTGTTTTTGCTGATTTTTGAGCAACTGTGAGCAGCGTAATTTCATAATCAAAGTCCACAAACTCTTCTACAATAACCTCTACTAAATCACCACGACTACCTTCGATAGCATAGTTCCATGATTCACTGATGTCTTCTGGTTTTTTAATATAAGACTGACCTTTGCCACTACTCGACATTAATGGTTTGACGACACAAGGCATGCCCACTTGAGCTACGGCAGCTTCTAGCTCCTCTAAACTAGTTGCATATTTATAATTGGCAGTTTTTAATCCTAATTCTATAGCTGCTAAGTCACGAATAGCTTTGCGATTCATGGTAAAGTTAGCTGCCTTAGCACTAGGAACTACTTGTATTCCTTGTTTTTCGTAATCAAAAAATCTTTCTGTACGAATAGACTCAACTTCTGGCACAATTAAATCAGGTTTATGTTTAGCAACGATAGAATCCAGAGCTGAACCATCAAGCATATCTATAACCTCATAATCATCAGCTACCTGCATCGCTGGAGCTCCAGAATAGTGATCAACAGCTATAATGTACTGCCCTAATCGCTGTAGAGAAATTACCAATTCTTTGCCTAGCTCTCCCGAGCCTAATAACATGATTTTTTTCATATTAATAAATTCTTTAATTACAGGTCAAATAAAGAACTCACAGATTCTCCATTATGGCAGCGACGAATCGCTTCTGCTAGAGTTTTTTCAATACCTACAATTTCAATTTTGCTACATTCAGCGGCTTCTATAGTTGTTGTATTTGTTGTGAGCAATATTTCAATATCTGAATCCTCCAAACGCTTAACTCCTGGACCTACGAGCAAGGTATGTGACACAACAGCAAAAATACGCTTTGCTCCTGCTTTCTTTGCTTCTCTCGCTGCCGCACATAAAGTGCCAGCAGTCTCTGTCATATCGTCTACGATAATAACATTCTTACCTTTAACATCACCAATAACATCCATGGTTTCAACCTCGGTGGCGCTAAGTCTGTTTTTAGCGACAATAGCTAACTGCGCTTCAAAAGCTTCGGCATAGCTTCTGGCTATTTTCACACCTCCTACATCTGGAGAAAGCACAACTAAATCTTTCCAACCTTTTTTTCTGATAACCTCGGTAAATACAGGCTTAGCATATAAATGATCTACAGGAATATCAAAAAAACCTTGGATTTGTGGTGCATGCAAATCAATAGTAATCACCCTATCTACTCCTGATGAGGATAATAAGTTGGCTACTAATTTAGCAGTAATTGGCACACGAGATTTATCTTTGCGATCTTGCCTAGCATAACCGAAAAAAGGAATAACAGCAGTAATACTTCCAGCGCTAGCTCTTCTTGCGGCATCAACCATAATGAGCAATTCCATCAAATTTTGGTTCGCAGGAGTGCAGGTAGGTTGAATAATGTATAAATCTGTATCACGGATATTTTCGTGAATCTGAACAAAAGTCTCACCGTCAGGAAAACTATTTACTGTCGCATCTACTAAATCTACTTCTAAGCAATCTGCCACTTTTTTGGCTAATTCTGGATGAGCATTTCCTGTAAGTAATTTCATGTGTGAACAAGTTAATTTAAGCGTAGAGCAAAATCAATCTTGAATCTCAAAAAAAATAGATTAGTTTGAATTCAACATGATTCAACCAGCACCTCAAGTCCCTCGCGGTTTTAAAAATCAACCTTACGAATACCACCACATTTTAGAGGTAGAAATTACGTCTATTTCTAATCAGGGCATGGGTATAGCGCGAGACAATGATTGGGTTATTTTTGTTCCATTTTGCCTTACTGGGGAAATTGTAAGAGCTAAAATTTACCGCAATGACAAGAATTGCTCTTATGCAGACTTGGTCGAGATAATCACTCCTTCACCTAAACGTATTGAGCCCAAGTGCCCTATTTTTGGTAAATGTGGAGGCTGCCAATACCAGAGTTTAAGCTATGAAGATCAAATTAAACTCAAAGAAGATCAACTCTCTGACACACTTAGCCGTATTGGCAATTGCCAAGCTCCTCTTAATCCAAGTATCCAATCTCCTAAGCTTTGGAACTACCGATCTAAAATAACGCCTCACTTTAATGTGAGCAAAAAAGAAAAAAATCGTAGTGATTTAGGCCCCATGGGATTCAATCAACAAAATTCACGCCACAATATTATCGACATGCGTGACTGTGTTATAGCGTCAGAAGCCATTAATGAAGCGTGGCCAACCATTAAGGCAGATTACCATAGTCGAGCCAAAGAGTTTAAAAAAGGCAGCACCATTTTATTACGAGATAGCGAAGGCTCTGTGATTACTCATGGCAGACAGCCAGTTACCGAACATGTTTTAGGCTATACATTTAACTTTCTTGCTCAAGACTTCTTTCAGAACAACCCTAGCATTCTTAATGACTTTGTAGGTTATGTTTCACAAAAAGCCAAAGAAACAAAACTCCCCTACCTTATTGATGCTTATTGTGGATCAGGATTATTTGGTATTTGCCTTTCTGAGCATTTTGAACAAGTCCATGGCATAGAGGTTTCAGCCAGCTCCGCTGACTGGGCTAGACATAATGCTAGACTTAATGATGTCGAAAATTACCAAGTCATGGCTGCTTCGGCTGAAGAGCTATTTAAAGACCTTACCATTACTGGTGAGCAAAGCTGCGTGATTATTGACCCACCACGCAAAGGGTGTAGCACAGAATTCCTAAATCAGCTTATGAGCTTTAAACCTCAAAGTGTGATTTACATCTCTTGCAATCCTTCTACACAAGCTCGAGATCTCAATACTTTTTGGGAGCATGGTTATCAAGCAACTGAAGCACAGGGCATCGACTTATTCCCACATACAAAACATCTAGAGTCCGTTGTCGTGTTATCTTTGGTGTAGAGACCGTATTAGCTAGACTTTCAACAGTCCCTTAATTTATTTCGCTTATTGAATCCAGCGCGAATTCAAAACGCTTAAGTAAATCATCAATGGGCTCTATTCCTATAGAGATACGAATTAGATGAGGGCTGATTCCACAATCTTCTGCCCAATCAAGTTCATAATAATGAGCTAACAACATATACGGACAAGCTAATGTGTAAACTGTACCTAAACTAGGGCCTTTGCTCACTTCTAGCTTATCATAAAACTTAATCGCTTGCTGCTCTGTTTTAAAAACCACTGAAAACATACCGCCATAACCTCCACCCTCAGCTTTATTTTTCTCATATAACTCTGTATCAACTAAACTTGGATGATATAAAGATGCTACAGACTCTTGCTTATTGAGTAATTCTAAAATAGCTAATGTATTAGCATTAGAAGTTTGAACAAAAGATGTATAGTTTGCGCTATTTTTCAACAACACATTTAAATCTTTGGCGTATAATCGACTGTCATTCTGGCTCTCATCATCTAAGTTCTGTTTAAAATGATTATAAAACTTAGATGCTGGATTAAGAATAACAGATCCCGCAAGCACATCTGCTTGACCAGAAAACCACTTAGTCAAACTTGTTACAACTACATCCACCTTAGCGAGCACATCAATATTAACAACTGAAGCTACAGTATCATCGATAATAAGAGGAGTATGACCAATACGACATGATCGACTCACTACATCTAAATCAAAACTATGTAATAAAGGATTAGATGGAAGTTCTGCGTAAACCGCATTAAAATCTCCTGACTCTATGCGTCTTAGAGCCTCCTCTAGATCTTCACCTCTAGCACGTGTTAGAAAAACAACCCCACTATGACTAAATCTTTCTTGTATTTTAAGTAAATCAACATAAGGAAATTCAATTTGCAGTGTTTTCTTATTGCTTAAAGTCTGACTGGTTCTATGCGCAGCATACCAAGCAGACATACCTGTTTCATAGATATAAACATCTTCTGCCATTCCTACTTGGTAAGGTTTAGCTATGCGCTCTCTTAGCTCCTGAATTTGCTCTAAATTATCTGACTCAACTTGGCGTTCAAGAACATCAAGAGCCAATCTACTACTAATAATTTCACCTGTATGTTGCCAATAAGCTTTAAATATACTTTGATCTTCTTTGTCGCCAATAAGCACCCAAATTTCACGATAAGGCTCTATTTGCACAGCTTCTTTTAATTGAAGCTCCATCCAGCGGCGAGCACGAGACGCAATACGCTTAGAAGGTAAAAGTAAAATAATTTGATCTTGATTTAATTGGAGTTCTTCCCTGACTTGAGTCATTAGCCTCTGCACAATCGGATGGAAAAAAAATCGTGGATAACCACTCTGCATTTTTTGAACTACTTGTGGACTAGACTCCTCATAACCAATCACACTCTCCCAGGTAGGAAAGCAGACAGAACACGCATGCACGCAATCAGGTATGCTAATACCTATATCTTCTAAATTGCAGGCTGGATGAGTTAGAAAATTTCTCATAAGAGGATAAATAAACTAATATTTTAAATAAGATTTGTCTATATTAATTCAAGGTTTTATATGGCTTTTAGTTATCTGCTTTATGTCCTTTTTTGTAACCTAAAACAAAAATAAGCCAACCTATTAAAATAGGAACGATAAGTAAAAGCCAAAATTCATTCCATGCTTCTATACCATGTTGACCTACAGTTTTATCATACCACCAACCACATAAGAAAAAACCTATAAACATACTCAAACCTGTTGAAAGCTGAGTCAACAAAGCCTGTGACTGAGCTCGAATAGTGGGCAACACTCTCTTTTCAATATAAATTTGCCCAACAACTATAAAGAAACAAAAGCTCAATCCATGCAACGTCACTCCTACCCACATCAGTATTAAATCAGACTCTCCATTAACTAGGCTAAATAATATATAACGAAGAAGCACACAGGTCACTCCTATAAATATCAACCACCAGTCTTTAATCATCTTAAGCCATTTACTAAAACTTAACAAAATTACCACCTCTAATACCTGCGCAAGAGTCATTTTAGCTGCTACATTACTTAAACCCATTTGTGTAAGCTGCAAAGGAACGTAACTAAAAAAAGCAGCCAATGATATAGAACAACAAAATAAAGCAATCAAATAACCATTAACATTAGGGTTCGCCAGTTGAGACCAGCCCTTACCTCCTAAACGATCGAGTAAAGATAAGTCTGAACTACCTTTCTTCTCATCTCGAGGCAACTTAAACGCCATGATGCTAGCTAATAAATAAAAAATTGCACAGAGTAAAAAAGCCTTAGCGTCATTCTCTATTTTAAAAACAAAGCTCATCAAACAACCCGTGATAATCCATGAGATAGTACCCCATACAAACATGTTTCCAATTTTTGACTTATCAGATTTTAGGGTTCTAAGAGCTAAAAACCCCACCAATGACAAAATTGGTGCTGAAAAAAAACTACTTAGAAAAAAAGAAATAAATAACCATTGCACTGCCCATTCATTTTTTAAAATCCAATAATTAAGTATAACGAATATACAGGTTAATAATGATAATGTCGAAATTACTGAGCGTGCAGCAAATTTATAATCAACTAATACACCTGCTAAAATAGGTGATAGAGCTGTAGCTAAAGCCACTAAAGCAAAAAAAGCCGCTACATAACTTTCGTAACCATAATTTTTTAATAATGGTGAAAGCACAAGTAACCAGCAACATAACCCACCAATACTTAAAAAGTACATAGTAGAAAGACTAATTTTATCAGCTTTTTTCATAAGGTACTTTCTGTCTAGATGCTTTACTTAGTCTTGTAAAGCTTATGCAAAAAAAAGAGTGATTAACCTAAAGATTAATCACTCTTACATATCAAAATGTAACGAACTCTAAAAAGTATTAGTTTTAGATATCAGTGTGGTTCCATCCATTGGCTCAATGATTTTAACTCTCTCTCCTGGAGAAAATTGCTGATCACGACCTTGAATCACGATAAATGTATCTCCTGCGTCACCTTTAACCGTAAGCTCCAAAGCAAGCATTTTAGTTGTCGCTGAACCAACCTTGTTACCAACGGCTCCACCAACTGCAGCACCCGCAGCACCACCAAGAACATCCTGAGTATCACCACCTCCAAGACCAACCGCAGCGCCAATAACACCACCGATAATAGCTCCCGCTGCTGTTCCAATAGTTGAATTGCTATCTTTACTTGGACGATCAACCTCGACTTCGCGAATCTGAATCACACGCCCCATTCTGAACTCTTGCGCAACGCCCAACTGACCTTCGGAGTAAGTCGTCGGATTCTTTTGAAACATGCTACAAGAACTCACAGCAAGTGAGACCCCTAAAACTGATGATAATAAAATATTTTTCATAATAATGATTTAATAATAAATAGCTACTTTAGTAAACTTAATAATTCAAGCGACAAGCAAAAAGCTTACTGTCTAACTTGATAACCAATAACTATAAACTCAAAAGAACACTTTTAAAGGTCGCAGTCGGTAACAGCTCCCTCCGACGCTGATGATACTAATTTAGCATATTTAGCTAATACACCACGGCGATAGCGTGGCTCTGGCTGTACCCATGCTGCTTTACGCTGTGCTAACTCCTCATCTGATAAATCTACTGATAGTTCATTAGTTACAGCATCAATTGTAATTTTATCTCCGTCTTTAAGAAGACCAATAGGGCCACCTACAAAAGCTTCTGGAGTTATATGCCCCACAACAAAACCATGACTACCACCTGAAAAACGACCATCTGTAATTAAGGCAACGTTATCACCAAGACCTAAACCCATAACAGCAGCTGTCGGTCCTAACATTTCACGCATACCTGGACCTCCTTTAGGTCCTTCCATACGAATCACGATAACTTCACCAGGTTGGATGGTTTTATCAAGGATAGCTTTCATACCATCTTCTTCACTGTCAAACACACGCGCTAAACCTTTAAACTCTGAGCCCTCTTTTCCTGTGATTTTTGCCACTGATCCTTCTGGCGCTAGATTGCCTTTGAGGATTCTCAAATGAGAATCTGCCTTAATAGGATTATCTAATGGGCGAATAATTTGCTGGTCTTCTGGATATTCAATCGGTGAATTAGCTAAGTTTTCTGCTAATGTTTGACCTGTTACTGTCATGCAGTCTCCGTGAAGCAATCCAGCTTTAAGTAACATTTTCATCAATGGAACAGTACCTCCTATACGCACCAAATCAGCCATCACATACTTACCACTTGGTTTAAGATCTGCAAGCATGGGCACTCTCTTGCCAATTTCAGTAAAGTCATCAATAGTAAACGGCACGTCAGCTGCACGAGCCATACCGATTAGGTGCAAAACAGCATTAGTTGAACCACCTAGAGCAATAACCACTGTAAGTGCATTTTCAAATGCTTTACGTGTAAGAATATCCAAAGGTTTAATACCTTTTTCAATAAGATTAAGTACTGCCACGCCAGCATCAAAACAATCTTTAGTTTTATCATCACTAATAGCTGCTTGCGCTGAACTGTTAGGCAAGCTCATACCAAGAGCCTCAATCGCACTTGCCATAGTATTAGCTGTATACATACCACCACATGAACCTGGACCAGGAATAGCACAAGCCTCTACAGTAGCTAACTCGTCATCGCTAAACTCACCACTAGCATGTTTGCCTACAGCTTCAAAGACAGATACAATATCTAAATCTTGCTCTTTGCCCTTGAGCGTTGCGCAACCTGGTAAAATAGTGCCGCCATAAACAAATACTGAGGGGCGATTCATGCGAGCCATAGCCATCACGCATGCTGGCATATTCTTATCACAACCACCAATAGCCACAAAACCGTCCATGCCTTCACAACCAACTACAGTTTCAATTGAATCAGCAATGACCTCACGTGACACTAGAGAGTATTTCATGCCTTCTGTGCCCATAGAAATCCCATCAGAAATAGTAATAGTATTAAAAATAAGTGACTTACCTTGAGCTGCTTCAACTCCTTTAGCTGTCTCTTTTGCTAACTGATCAATATGATAGTTACAAGGAGTCACCTGACTCCAGGTCGAAGCCACGCCAATGAGAGGCTTCTTAAAATCTTCTTTTTCAAAGCCAACTGCATAAAGCATAGCACGACTAGGTGCTCTATCAGCACCATCAAAAACCTGTGATGAAAATGGACGTTTATCAGACATGATGAAAGTTAAGAGGGAAAAACCAAAAATGAAAAGTGAAAAGTGACTTGAGAGCTAAATTCTCAAGAACCTAGTGAGTAGCCTGAAGAAAAAACACAGACCAATATTACAGCTATATTATTTATACATAGATCTCAGAGCTAACCTCTTTTATTAAATTTTAGCATCTAGAGCTCTTGATTGATTAGCTAGGTTTTACCCCTAATTCCGTAAACAGCCACAATCCAAATGCCAACTTAGCCAGAGCTAACAGCACTATTACAGCTATAAGGATTTTGTAAAATAATTCTGACCTAAATATAGGCGCATCAGGTATAGGAAACAAACTCTTCTTATGATAGAGCGGCAATAATTGAGCACAAAATTTAGCTCCACTATACTTACCACTCAAAAAACACACCCATACCAATAACAAACAGCAAACTAAGATATAAGTAGCAACTCCAACCAATTGAACATAAGGTGAGTCATACCAATAAAGCAACACAGGCTGACTAGGCTCACTCGAGCTTAATTGCAACAACCACATAACAAGTGCAGCGCTACAGATAATGACACTTATTATTATTAAAACCTTCTTAATTTCAGAATGATTTAATGCATCTTTGAAACTATTCTCATCATTTTGATGAATCAGCCCTTGAATATTAAACCAGACATCCCAAATCAACACCATCACAAGCAACGGCAACACCAACCAAAAATACTGAAAAATAAAAGTGATCATGCCTATTACAATATACTCACACCTATTTCTTCATTCTTTCTATTATCTCTACTTTAGTCTCTTCCCATTCTGGTTTTTCACCTTTAACACTAAATACTTTAATATTATCTATATGAACTTGCCCATAATTAGCGGCAGCAAACACTAATCTATGGTGTGGCTTTGAATAATTAGGGTCGTGTGCATAAATAGCATCATGACCAACTAATCTGGTTACGCCCTCATTTCCTTCTTTAACCTCCATAACCATGGTGTACCATGTATCATAATCCAAGTCTGCTTGATAAATACTAGGAGCTAAAGCTTTAGAGCCAAAATCAAAACCAAAAGTATAACCATCTTTCGTAAACTTCATCATACTTGCATGATGACCTGTCTCAATACTACCAAACCCCTTTTTATTATTACCTTCTATTTTATAAGGCTCTACAAACTTTACATCAGCTGTAAATACATAACCTTTTTTAAGATTTTCTTGTGTTTTTGAATCTATGCCAAGAAATATCACTGCTTCACCTAGACTTTTTTTACCTTTAGTAAGAGTTGATATCACTTCAGGACTCGGTGCTTGAGCAACAAAAATACCATCTTTAATATTTGCGACTGTATTTCTTAAACCATAAGCCTCTGTAGGCTTAGAAAAATCATCTTTAATTAACAGTTTGTCTTTTTCTAAAAATAAAGTTTCTGAAACTCCTTTATTCTTAATAGTGTTAAGGCCTACTGATTTACTTAATTCCAAAGCTAAGTCTTGCGAAGCCTTAGATAATAGCTCCCACTTAATCAATACCTCTTGACCACCACGAGACACCTTAACCCCACTAACTAATTCTCCATTATAAGAAATTGATTTAAAGTCAGCTACTAACTCTCGCCCTTTTACATCAGTCCATGTTTGAGCATACAACACACCAAAACCCATAATACTCATTAAAAAAATCAATCTTTTCATAAATAGCACATTACCATGTCCAGATATAATCGTCTATTATATTAATTAAGATTTGAAAGCGAAGAGCCGTGGAGCACAAAAAACAACTGCAACAATCTTGATTAATAATAATTTCATGATTTTAAAGTTTGATAAATAGGAGTCTTTTAAGACCTCACTTTACTTAAGCACCCTAAAAATCTCAACTCTCAGCATAGATATTCTGGTATATAGCTTCATTAATTTTTTGCCTTACTGAGCGTATTATTCAAAGTATTCATGACATTTATCGATAATTAATTGTTTGTTAAATTTTTCATTAGCATATTTGATACAAAGTTTGCAATTG
>JGI20154J14316_10002226_pt1 | contig 16555 bp, 14 predicted proteins | sample COG_04_FD_14316 | JGI IMG/M metagenome (IMG submission 14316) | reverse complement strand
TCATTAACAAGCAAAGTTGCAAAGTCAATGAGTCCTGTTTTGTCTGATACGGAGAGTAGGGCTCTTTTCATAAATACGGCTTATCTATAAAATCATCTACCACTAAAAGCAATGAAAAAGAGTCTTGCTTTTTCAAGATCAATCGGGCAATTTATTTATCAAATATGATGGCTGATTCCAAACCAAACGCCTATACAGAAGCGGATATTAAAAGCTTAGATTGGAAAGAGCACATTCGTCGCCGCCCCGGCATGTACATTGGTAAGCTAGGCGATGGCACCATGAGTGAAGATGGTATTTACATCTTGCTCAAAGAGGTGGTTGATAATGCTGTTGATGAGTACCTCATGGGGTTTGGTAAAAAAACCGAGATCACTATTGACGCCGAAACAGGCCACACACAAGTGAGAGATTATGGCAGAGGTATACCTCTAGGTAAATTGATGGACTGTGCGTCCAAGATGAATACAGGCGCTAAATATGACAGTAACGCTTTCCAAAAATCAGTAGGCCTTAACGGTGTGGGTATCAAGGCTGTGAATGCTCTTTCTAGTAGCTTTACGATTCAAGCTTGGCGTGAGGGCGAGACGCGTCTGATTGAATTTAGTAAAGGTGAAGTTGTTAGTGATAAGACTTTTAAAGAAGCCAAGGAGAATGGAACTAGAGTCACTTTTGATGTGGATAAGTCGGTCTTTCCTAAAAAAGTTAAGTACAAATTAGAGCTAGTAGCTAAAATGTGCCAGTACTATGCTTACCTTAATCCTGGGCTAGGTTTAGTTCTCAATGGTAAGAGATTTTATTCAAAAAATGGCTTGCTTGATTTGCTTAAGGACGAAATGGGCGAGCAAGAGCCTTGCTACGATTTAATTCATCTCAAAGGCAAAGATATTGAAATAGTATTCACACATACAGCCGATAGTTCTGAAGACTACTACAGTTTTGTCAATGGGCAAAACACCCATCAAGGAGGTACGCATTTACAAGCTTTTCGTGAAGGCTTGGTCAAGGAGGTTAGAGAGTTTTATAAAAAGCAATTTGAGCCTTCAGATGTGAGGTCAGGGATTGTGGCCGCTATTGCGATACGTATTCAGGAACCAGTCTTTGAATCGCAAACGAAAACTAAGCTTGGTAGTAGTCATATGGCTCCAGAAGGTGAAACTCTACGTACTTTTATTGGTAATTTTATCAAGCAGGAGTTAGATAATTATCTCTATAAAAATACAGATACAGCTGAACTTATTCACAAGCGCATCTTGCTTGCCGAGCGTGAACGCAAAGAATTGTCTGGAGTTAAAAAGCTAGCTCGTGAACGAGCACGCCAATCTAAAATTCATAATAAAAAGCTCAGAGATTGCAGGCTCCATCAAAATACTAAAGATGGTGTGGGTAAGCTGAGTACTTTGTTTATCACTGAGGGTGATAGTGCTAGTGGCTCTATTACCAAAAGCCGTGATGTTAAAACACAGGCTGTTTTCTCTCTACGTGGTAAGCCTTTGAACTGTTATGGGCTCACCAAAAAGGTGGTTTATGAAAATGAGGAGTTTGCCTTATTACAAGCAGCATTAGGTATTGAAGAGGGGATTGAGAATCTACGCTATGAACGAGTGGTCATATCCACAGATGCTGACGTTGACGGCATGCACATCCGTCTATTGTTACTGACATTCTTCTTACAATTTTTCCCAGATTTAGTGCGTGATGGGCATTTATACTTATTACAGACTCCGTTATTTAGGGTGAGAAACAAGAAAAAGACTCTCTACTGTTACGATGATGAAGAGAAAGATGCTGCGCTAAAAGAGCTAGGCAAAGCTTCAGAGATAACACGTTTTAAAGGTTTAGGAGAGATTTCGCCTGATGAGTTTGGTTTTATGATTGGTAAGGATATGCGTCTTGATCCTGTAAATTATTTTGAAGGTCGTAGATTGCGTGAAATGCTAGCTTTCTTTATGGGTAAAAATACCCCAGATCGCCAAGTGTATATTATGGATAACTTACGTGAGGAAATTGACAAGGTTGACCCAACTGAAATAGCATCAGCTGTAGAATTATGATGAGCTTAGATAAATCAGACAACCAAGATGAATTTAGCTTTGATGGAGATAGCAATAGCTCCGCTAGTCATTCTAATGAGGCGTCAAAAAGTAATGAAGCTGAAACTCCTGCAGAAGATGCTGTAGAGAATCAAGATAAGCTGCAAGAATCTTATACTATAGATGATTCTCAAGAACCAGAAAGTGAAGTTGAAATTGAGGAAGAAGAGCACTTAGAAGAAGTGTTTTTAAACGAAGGTGCTAATGAAAGCCTCGGTGGAATGTATGCCCACTACTTCCTTGATTATGCTAGTTATGTTATTCTTGAGCGTGCGGTTCCTTACCTTAGTGATGGGCTTAAGCCTGTACAGCGTCGTATTTTGCACGCAATGCGAGAGCTTGAGGACGGACGTTACAACAAGGTAGCTAAAATCATAGGTAACACTATGGCTTACCACCCTCATGGTGACGCCTCTATTGCTGATGCCATGGTGCAAATCGGTCAAAAAGACCTGCTTATTGATATGCAAGGTAATTGGGGTAACGTCCTCACAGGCGATAGAGCTGCTGCCTCACGTTATATTGAAGCACGTTTAACTCCGTTTGCCCTCGAAGTGCTCTACAGCCCTAAGATTACCGAGTGGATGTCAAGTTACGATGGACGTAGCAAAGAGCCAGTATCTCTGCCGGTTAAATTCCCATTATTGCTAGCCCAAGGAGGAGAAGGGATTGCAGTAGGCTTAGCTTGTAAAATTTTACCACACAACTTCCTTGAGCTCATTGATGCGTCAATTGCGGCATTGCGTAACCAAAAAGTTGACTTGTTACCAGACTTTTTGACTGGAGGTCTTATGGATGCCACTGACTACAAAGAAGGCTTACGTGGAGGCAAAGTACGTTTAAGAGCAGAAATGAGCATTATAAAGGTGAATCGTAGCCAAGTGATTAATATTACGGAAATTCCAGCCACGACGACGACTAGCTCACTTATTGACAGTATTGTGTCAGCCGCAGAAAAAAATAAGATTAAAATTAGTAAAATTGAGGATAACACTTCAGCCGAGGCTAATATATTGGTTTATTTGCCTGCAGGTGCGGATGCTGAATTAGCTATGGAAGGGTTGTATGCTTTTACTGATTGCGAGGTGTCAATCTCCTCTAATGTCTGTGTTATTTCAGAGGGTAAACCGCAATTTATTGGAGTTAATGAAGTGCTCAAACAATCTGCCTTGCATACTAAGGAAATGCTAGGTCAGGAGTTAGAAGTGAAGCTAGATGAACTTAAGAATCGTTGGCATGCTCTTAGTTTAGAAAAAATATTTATTGAGCAAAAAATTTACCGCGATATAGAAAATTGTGAAACATGGGAAGAAGTCTTGGCCTCAATTATTAAAGGGTTAAAACCTTTTGTTAAAGAGTTAGAAAAACCAGTGAGCAAGGATGATATTATCAAGCTTACAGAAATTAGAATTAAAAAGATTTCTAAGTACGACCAAGATAAAGCTCAGAATCAGTTAGATATTTTAACCCAAGATATTGAACAGGTTCAAAAAGACCTTAATCAACTCACTAGGTACGCTATTCGTTATTTCAAAAACTTAGCTAAATCTTATGGTAAAGGCAAAGAGCGCAAGACTAAGATAACCAGCTTTGCTAAAATTAATCGTAGCCAAGTAGCTATAGCTACCGAGACATTACGCTTAGATAAAAAAGAAGGGTTTGCTGGTTGGGGGCTTAAGCGGACCGAAGGAGAGGAACTCTGCAAATGTTCAAAATTAGATGATATTTTAGTCATCGATAAAGAGGGAGTTTTAAGTGTGAGAAAAGTCTCAGAAAAATTTTATGTGGGTAAATCTCCACTCTATGTAGGTGTGTTTAATAAAGAAAAACCACTCGTCTTCAGTTTAGTTTACCGTAATGGTCGAGCAGGAGACGTGATGATTAAGCGCTTTAAAGTAGGAGGTATTACGCGTGATAAAGAATACCCACTCACTCAAGGGAAAGCTGGTAGTAGGGTGCTTTATTTTAATTACCACGAGACAGAAGAGGCCAGTAATGAAGGAGGAGTAATGCTTCATCTTAAATCTGATTTAGCATTGAGAAATTTATCACGCCTCGTTTTATTTGAAAATTACCGTATTAAAACACGTTCTTCTAAAGGAAATTTGCTTACGAAACACCCAGTTGACAGAGTGGTAAATGCTCTTAAAAAAGATTTAGAAGAAGCTAACTAATATTAGTATAAGGAAAGCTAAAAATAAGCTTTTAAAATAACTTTTTCTTCTCTTTAATACTCAAACTATATGAGTTTTATAAATTCTAAATCTTTATTAACTGTACTATGTATCAGTTTGCTGAGTCTTCATTTAGTGAAAGCTCAAGCTATACAAGGAGAAGCTGTACGTGGAAAATTAAGATCAATTAGCCCTATTCAAATTGATATAGAAGGGGTCACGCTCATAGAAGCTGTAGAAAGGCTCAAAAATATTACTAGTGCCAAAGGTATGTCAGAGTTTAATGTTCTTTATGATTTAAGTTCTCAGCCAGGGTTAGCTGAGCGAACTGCTAATTTATATTTAGAAAATATTAATGCTGATTTTGCTTTTGAACAAATTTTGCAAACTTTTGGTGTGGCAGCTATTTACGATAACTATGCAATTAGGCTTATTCCGACTCAAGGCAATAATGTTGGTTTTATTAGTAAAAAATGGCAGGTTCCTCCTGTTTTTTTTAAAAACTTGGCTGAAAAAACAGCGGGAGACCCTAGTGCCTTTAATACGGTTTCTGTGCAAAAACCTATCGATATTTTAAAACAATTAGGGGTTAGCATGCCTGAAGGTTCAAGTGTTATTTATTTAGCTAGTAGTAACTTTTTAGAAGTAAGAGCCCCTGTCCAAAGCATTGATATTATTGATAAACTTGTCATAGAGGCCAAACAAAAGGAAGCTTCACAAGTGAGCTTGCGAATTAAATATGTCGTTATTAATCAAGATGAGTTAGATGAGTTAGGTTTTGATTGGGTAACAGGCGGCTTTACTAATATTACAGGTGGAGCAGCAATATCAGACACGGTTAATGATAATTTACTCGATGTAACTACTAATCTCACTTCTACACCTACACAAGCTCTTACTGCTGGCAATAGAACCATTACAGAGCTTGGTGAATTTAACAGTGCTTTAGAAACTATAGTTGGAGATTTAACTAGAATAGAACAAGGATCAGCTAAAGGGGAGCGAACTCCAGGAGTTCTGTCTTATATTCAAAATTTTGAGTCATCTAAACAAGCCACTGTAATGCTCAGAGCTCTCTCTCAAGCTAAAAGTTTTGATGTCATGGAAGCTCCTCATGTCGTGGTTAAATCAGGTCAGCAAGGAACTTTTTTTAAAGGGGGTGAAATAAAGTACCCAACCGCGTATGAGCAAGCTGAAATATCTGAATCAGGAGGCGATTTTTCTGTAGATATACTCACAGGTGAGATTGCTAACATAATTCCTAGTAATTTCTCTGTTAAGCCATCTCACCCTACTGATTTTGAAACTCAAAAATTAGGGCTTGAACTCAAGGTAACGCCTAATTTATCAGCCAATAATCAGCTAATTAACCTTAATATCAACCCTAAGTTTTATGAGTTTCAAGGTTTTTTGAGTTTTGGAGAGAGGATACTAAATGTCGCTTATAATGATGAGTTATATATAGATAGAGATCTTGATGGCATTATTCTTGTAGGTGAAGACTCAACTGGGAAAAAAGTTGTTATTGAAAATGTGTTGGGAGGTGTAGCCAATAGTATTATATTATTTGATAACGATCTTGATGGTTTAATTGATGGAGTACAGAGTATTACGAACAGTATAACAGCTACTGAAACTGGAGCTGAAAATCTGCAGACTAATTTAGCTGTAACTAATCGTGCAGGTAATGTTGAAAACTACAGAGGCTTGTTTATTTATTTTAATCTTCAAATAGCAGACTTTATCAATAATAATGCTGGTATAGGTTTGCCTAATAGTAGTGAAAATGGTAGTGGTTTAGGATTTGCCAATGGTCAAACATTTGATACTATTGATCTAGATAAATCAGATGGAATACGTTACCAAGCTTCTTTTGATCTTACCGTTAGTCCATTTAGTGTTTTGGCAGATATAGGCTTCATTTATTTCGTTGATCCAAATGATTATGACGTTTATGAAGCTACACCCAATTATGTAGTGCAACCTATTTTTGATAAAACTGAGCTCAATACTCAAGCGACGATTCAATCGGGTGAAACAGTACTTTTGGGAGGATTATTACAACAAAATAAAATCACGCTTGATGATTCTTTGCCTCTATTAGGAGATATCCCTCTAGCTGGTCGTTTATTTAAAAATGAGGGAGAGGATGTAGAGAGTAAAGCGATACTTATATTTATCGAAGCTATAGCGCAAGATCCATTAGGTAATCCGGTTGCTAATTAGTCATCAAAATTTAATAAATCTATCCAGTTACAGGCCTAATCATAGATGCCTGAATAATAGTTCTTAAGCCTTTTTCTTGTTCTGTATTTTTTGTTGCAACTAGCAAAGCTCCTTGCTCGTTAATGCCTTTTATCACTCCTTGTATTTGTTCGTTGCCAGAGTTTAGCATTACTAACTGGTTGAGGTAGAGTTGGTTAGATTCTATATAAGTATGACATGGCTTCCAAATAGTACTTAAATTATCAAAATTAGTCAAAATAGGGGATAGTGCCTGTGTAACCTCCTCAAGAATAGAGCTAATATTTATCAAAGGTGAGGTGTACACTTTATCTAGAGCCGTTGCTTCTAAATGCTCCAATGATTCTGTATATTTAATATTAATGCCGATACCTATTAGGCTATAGTTTTGCGTGTTTTCTATGAGTATGCCTCCTAGCTTTTTACCTTGATAATACAAATCATTAGGCCATTTAATTTTAATGGACTCAGTGTTAGTATCTAACTGGCTAAATGCTTGAGCTAATAAGGCTCCTACGACAAGAGATAGCGGTGGTTGCCCATGACTAATGCTTGGAGCTATAAAAGTGCAGGTAAGGCTGGATCCTGCCTGAGCGTGCCATTGATGATTGCCTCGACCTCGACCAGCTAGTTGTTCGTGAGCCCACACAACATCACCAATAGCCGCTGATTTAGATTCTATGAGCTCTTTGGCTTTAGTCTGGGTTGAGTCTAGCCGTGCAAACTCATGAATCATCATTAATAGAAATAAGGGTAAACCTAGCGACCTATACTGATATACTCAAAGCCTAAATTAGCCATCATAGCAGGGTCTAGTAAGTTGCGCCCATCAAAGATGAGAGGTGTACGTAAACTCTGTTTAACTTTAGGAAAATCTAAATTGGTGAACTCTTGCCATTCTGTAGCAATAACTAAAGCATCAGCTTGCTCAAGTAAGGTATAAGGTTCATCGTAATAATGGATGTCTCCACTAAGTCCACCAAACTTTTGTGCGGTGTCTAAAGCTTTAGGATCGTAAGCATGAACACTGGCACCTTGAGCTAAGAGCTCTTTGGCTAATTTAATGGCAATTGATTCACGTACATCGTCTGTATTTGATTTAAAAGCTAAACCCCATAAAGCAATTTTTTTGTCTTTTAAGACCCAGAGTTTTTCTTTGATTTTTTCTAAAAACTTCTCTAATTGGCGCTCATTGATGCGCTCAACTTCTTTAAGTAAATCAAACGGCTGACCTAGCTCCTCAGCAATTGCGATAAATGCCTTAATATCCTTAGGGAAACATGAGCCTCCATAACCTAAACCTGCATTGAGAAAAGCGCTGCCAATACGGTGATCTAACCCAATCCCTTTGGCAACTTCCTCAACATTGGCATCTGATTTTTCACAGATAGCTGAAATAGCATTAATATAAGATATCTTAAGAGCTAAAAACGAGTTAGCAGCATGTTTGATAAGCTCAGATGAATTAATATCCGTTTCAATCATAGGCGCATTGAACGGTTGATAAATCTCACGTAGAACACTTAAGGCTTGTGTGGAGTTAGAGCCAAATACCACACGGTCAGGGTTGAGCAGATCATCTACAGCAGAACCCTCACGTAAGAACTCTGGATTAGAGGCGACACTAAAATCTGAGCCAGCTGGAGCATAACGAGCTATGGTTTGCTCTACTTTATCGCCTGTTTTTACTGGAACAGTTGATTTGTCTACAATCACACGATGGCCGAGCTCTGGGCTAAGACAATCTGCAATCTCTCTTGACACTCTTTCTATAAAGCTTAAATCAACAGAACCATCTGGCTGAGGAGGTGTCGGAACAGCGATAAATATCGCATCACCAAACTCAACACCTTGTCGTGTAGAAGTAGTGAAATTGAGTCTCCCTGCATCAACATTTTTTTTGACAAGCTCAGCAAGCTTTGGCTCATAAATAGGGATTTGACCTTGGAGTAAGGTGTCGACCTTGGCTTGGTCATGATCAACACATATGACGTCATGCCCAACCTCTGCAAAGCAAGTTCCAGAAGTCAGTCCTACATAACCTGTTCCAATAATGGTAATTTTCATAAATAAAGTTGATGGGTTAGAGCATAATCAAAAACTTGCGCATTTAATAGCGCTTTAGAAGATGAAAAGTCTTTTCTAATAAGGGTTGAGCTTATAGGTAAATAAGAAGCTTGGTCAAGATAAATACAGTGAGCATCCATGAGTAAATGATGGTCTGAATCATTTTTGTTAATCTTCTCTCTGGGGTAGATAATTATAGTTACTGAATCTAAAATACGCTCATAATTATACCAAGCCTCGATGTTATCCCATTGATCCATTCCCATAATCCAATACAGTTGAGCTTGAGGGTAGCTAGATTGAAAATACTCGATAGTATTAATGCTGTAAGAGGGCTTAGGTGCTGTGATTTCATAATCGCTTACCTGCGCCCAAGAAATATTCTGTGTTGCTAATTCCAACATAGCTATACGGTGCTTATCAGGAGTGTAGCTATGCTCGAGCTTATGTGGTGATTGTGCGCAAGGGATGAATATAATCTGATCTAAATTAAGGGCTTGTTGAGCACAGGTAGCCACAGCAAGGTGCCCTTGATGAACTGGGTCAAAACTGCCTCCAAATAAAGCTATCTTTTGCTTAGCCATAAACCATGGTGAGTACGAATTAGATACTATTAGGCACACGTTTTAAATCAGCGCCCAAATCTTGAAGTTTGGTATCAATGTGCTCGTAGCCACGATCAATATGGTAGAGCCTATTGACTTCTGTGGTGCCTTTGGCAGCTAAACCAGCAAGGACAAGCGCTGCCGAAGCACGTAAATCAGAAGCCATCACAGGAGCCCCTGTTAGTTGCGCTACGCCGTGTACAATGGCCTTGCCTCGATTAACTTCTATTTTAGCTCCCATACGGTTGAGCTCAGCACAGTGCATAAAGCGCTCAGGGAAAATCATGTCTTCAATCACGGATATTCCAGGCGTCAAGGCTAACAAAGACGTAAATTGAGCCTGCGCATCTGTAGGAAAAGAAGGGTAGGGGTCTGTGATAATCTCACAACCTTGTGGGTTAGATGTAGGGGTCACTGTTACTTGAGTTTCATCAGCATTATAAGTAAGGCTGTGACCGATTTGCTGAATCTTTTCCTCGATGGTTTTAAGGTGAGGGCGGCAAATATTCTTGAGAGTAATTTCACCACCAGTGATAAGTCCAGCCATCATGTAAGTTGCGGCTTCGATACGATCAGGAATCACCTCATGATGAGCTCCGTGAAGCGATGTGACGCCTTCGATTGTGATCACACGTGTACCTTGCCCCATAATTTTAGCTCCCATATTGATAAGGAAATTAGCTAAATCTTCTATCTCTGGTTCTCTTGCAGCAGACTCAATAATAGTGGTGCCTTGAGCCAGTGTCGCAGCCATCATGATATTAGCTGTGCCTAAAACTGTTGGCCCAGATTTACCTCTTAGATCTATTTCACAACCTTTGAGTCCATTTTTAGCTTCAAGCGTTAAATTGCCGCCATCTTGAGTAATAGTTGCGCCTAAGGCTTTGAGTCCTTTGAGGTGTAAATCAATAGGTCTAGTTCCAATCACACAACCGCCTGGCATAGAAATGATAGCCTTGCCTGTGCGAGCTAGCAGAGGACCCATCATACAAATGGACGCACGCATTTTACTCACGAGTTCATAAGGAGCTGCTGATTGAATGGTTTTGGCTTCTGTAATAACAGTGCCACTGTATCTTTCAATAGAGACACCTAATGAGTTCAAAATTTGAACCATATAGTTAGTGTCAGATACATCTGGAACATTTTTAATACTACAGCTAGATTCAGTTAGCAAAGTTGCAGCTAAAATAGGAAGTGATGCATTTTTAGCACCTGAAATCCTCACGCTGCCGTGTAGTGGGGTACCGCCATTAATGATAAGTTTATCCATGATTGATTAAAAAGTTGCTATGACAAAGCGAGGTTGCTTATTTAAATCACTATGTACCTCTACTTGAGTGAATCCAGCTTGTTCGAGTAATTGCGCTGTTTCTTGTCCTTGGTTGTAACCGACTTCTAGAGCTACTATAGCTGATTCTGTAAGATAATCAGCGACTTGGCTACAAAATTGTTTTACAATATCCATGCCGTCTTCACCTCCAAATAAAGCCATTTCTGGGTCATTGAGCACCTCTGGGGTCAGTAGAGGTTTATCGGTTTGTGGCACATAGGGTAAATTAGCGATAATCAGATCATATTTCTGAGTATCTTCACCTTTCTCAACACTAAGAGTAGAAAATAAATCACTGTTGATAAACTTAATGCCTTCTAGTTCCAATTTTTTAGCGTTTTCTTGTGCTAGATTGAGTGCGTCTTGACTCAAATCTATGCAGGTGACCTTAGACTCTGGGTATTCATTAGCTAGAGAAAGTCCAATCACACCAGAGCCGCAGCCTACATCTAAGATGGTTTGAGGAGTTTTATCCTTTAGCTCGTTGATAGTTAATTCAACGAGTTCTTCAGTTTCTGGGCGAGGTACTAAACCTCGCTTATCACAGATAAAGTTTTGATTGTAGAAACTAACCTCACCTAAAATATGTTGCAGAGGCTCACGCTTAGCACGACGCTGTGTCCAGTCACGCAATGTATCTACTTTGTCTTTGTTGAGAGGTTGCTCAAAATTAATATAGAGATCCATGCGGTTCATCTTGAGAACATGAGCTACCATGCACTCCATTTCAAAACGGCCTTTTTCAATACCGTTTTTTTTAAGAAAGGCTGCGCCTTTAGTGAGAATCTCAAGAATAGTTTGCATAGTGAAACTTTAGTCTAGTTGAGCTTCTTTAAGTCTTGTCTCCATCTCAGCTTTTTGCATATTGGTGACAAACTCACTAATATCTCCATTAAGCACGGCATCCATTTGGTGTGAGGTGAAATTAATGCGATGATCCGTAATTCTGCTCTGTGGGTAGTTGTAAGTACGAATCTTTTCAGATCTATCCGCTGAACCAATGAGCGAACGGCGTTGAGCACTGTAGGCGTCAGCTTGTTCTTGTTGCTTTTTCTCAAAGAGTTTAGCAAGTAAAATTTGCATGGCCTTTTCCTTGTTCTGCGTTTGAGAACGCCCGTCCTCACAACGCACCATAGTGTTAGAAGGTATATGCAGGATTTGCACCGCAGATTCAGTTTTGTTCACGTGCTGACCACCAGCACCACCAGCACGACAAGTTTCAATACGCAAATCAGTTTGCTTGAGTTCCACATCCACTTCTTCTGCTTCTGGTAGGACAGCTACTGATGCAGTTGAGGTATGAATACGCCCTTGGGTCTCAGTCGCAGGCACACGCTGTACACGGTGCACGCCTGACTCATATTTCATGTAGCGAAACACGTCTTCACCACTGAGCTTAATCACGGCATCTTTGAAACCACCAGTTTCCGAAGGGCTGCTACTTAGGTGCTCACATTTCCAGCCTTGCGTCTCAGCATAGCGCTGATAGATACGTAATAAATCACCAGCGAAAATAGCGGCTTCATCGCCACCAGCTCCTGCTCTAATTTCAACTAGAGCATCCCTGTTTTCGGCAGGGTCTTGAGGGAGTAGGGAGTATTGAACCTCTTGAGTTAAGTTTTCAACAAGCTCTTCTAACCTTGGAATTTCTTCGGCTGCCATGAGAGCTAACTCTTCATCGTCTTCTTTGACTAGTTCACGGTTATCTTCTAGTTCTTGCGTAGAGGCATTAAGAGTCTCCCAAGTTTCTAATAAACGTTTGATTTGACTATGCTCACGCGTGATTTGAGCAGCGGCACGTTGATCATTGAAAAAATCAGGTGCTGACATCTGTTCCTCAATTTCACTGAGTCGGAGTTGGCGTTTTTCGATAAGGGTTGAATAATCCACAGGGTAAAATCTAAAAAAGGTTAAAAAGTATCTACAACCTGCCAACTATCAGGAATACTTGGCAGTCATTTATCTAAGCACTGAATAAAGGAAAGCTCGCTAAATAACAAGTTTCTATTTGTCTCTATTTATCAACGAGCCAATTTTTTAATTGAGATAATGCATGGGCTCGATGACTAATTTTTTGCTTAATATCTGAACCTAAATCAGCAAAACTTTTTTCATAGCCATGAGGGACAAAGAGTGGGTCATAACCAAAACCAGCTTGCCCGGATAATTCCTCTGCTATGTGGCCTTCAACTTTGCCTTCAAATGAGGCTAATACCTCTCCTTGCTGAGCGATTACTAAGGCGCAAACAAAATGCGCCCCACGTTGCTTAGGGTGTTGCGTCACATCTGATAATTCTCTAAGTAATTTCTCATTATTCGTCTCATCAGTGGCTGATTTCACAACCCCATTTTGACTTTCATTGGCATAACGAGCAGAGTAGATGCCAGGAGCGCCATCTAGAGCGTCGACACAGAGCCCAGAGTCATCAGCTATGACTAAGTGAGGGGTGAGCTGGCTAATCGCTAGAGCTTTTAAACTCGCATTACCGACAAAAGTATCAGCATTTTCTTCGACCTCTGGAGGTTTTTCAATACTTTCTAAGCCATGCACTTCGTAATCAGAACCTAACAGAGCCTCAAGCTCTGCACGTTTTTTTACATTGGTAGTAGCAATGATGATGATCATTATTTTTCTACTTTATAGTTTTTACAATACTCTGTTGCTTGATTCACTGGCTTTATATCAGCTAAATCAACATCATTATAACTATGCTTAACACCCCAATTAAAAATAGTTTCAAACAAGGGTAGCCATCTAGCTTCTCTTACACAATCTAAGAAATAGTCTTCGTGTTCTTTTTCTTTAACCCCCATTTCGTAGAGTATTTCATCATGTTTATGAATTCCTAGTGTATGAAAATATTTCATCATAATAAAATATTCACAGACATTGCCACTTTCTAATTTGCCAGCAAAGAAATAAGGCATAAATTCCCCTATAAAATAACAACTAAAACCTATAATTTTACCAATTAAGTGATATTTAATTTCTAAATATTTAGAAACAGGAATTTCATACTCGAGCATAATAGTTAACACATGCTCACGGTGCTCCCATTCATCCTGCTCTATTTCATTAATACGCGCGACTTGAGTTTTATCCTTGAGGGACTTTGCATGCCCAATATAAGCAAAACTCGCTGCTTTTTCTGCAGAATAAGCAGTTTGTAAAGATTTGATTAACGCTGGGTGATTAAGTTTCAAGAATTACTTAATTAAGAGTAAGTTTAAAGCAGAGATAAGGGCCTTTAGACCTGCTTTTTCGATTGAGCTATCGACCCCAGCAGCCCAGATGCATTGATGCGTGCTGTTGTCCTTGAGCTGAACATAGGCAATGGAGTCTGCTTCAGAACCACCACTAAGTGCATGTGAGCGGTAATCAGTGACCTGAAAATCAAGTTCAATTAAACCACTAGAGCGTACCGCAGCTACTAAAGCACTGATAGGGCCATTACCACTACCTGTAATTTCTTGAGTTTTACCATTATAGCCAATGGTAAATGAGCCTTGAGTGACATTGTCTGAAGTAGATGTCAATTGTACGGTTGATTCAAAACTTAGCGGAGTATTGATATTGACGAAATTTTCTTCAAACAACTCTTTAATCTTGTCATTATCTAGCTCTGAACCTTGCTCATCCGCAGCCTGATAAATATACGTGCCAATTTGCGCCTGCATAGCTTTTGGTAGCTCATAGCCATAATCTTTTTCCAAGATAAAGGCGACGCCGCCCTTGCCACTTTGGCTGTTAATTCTAACAATGGCTTCGTAATTACTACCAATATCCTGAGGGTCGATAGTGAGGTAGGGGACCTCCCATGGTATTTCTTGTAAATCTACGCCTTGCTCTTCAACCGCTTTATTACGCAAATCAAAGCCTTTTTTAATCGCATCTTGGTGACTACCTGAAAATGCCGTGAACACGAGCTCACCGGCATAAGGGTGCCTCTCATGAATCGTCATAGCTGTTGTTTTAGTATAGGTATCTTTGACATGCTTCATATCAGAGAAATCAAGCCCTGTCTCAATACCAAGCATGTTCATATTAAGAGCTACAATCACCAAGTCGAGATTACCTGTGCGCTCACCATTACCAAATAACGTGCCTTCCACTCGATCAGCTCCAGCTAGTAAACCTAACTCAGTCGCAGCCACGCCTGTGCCACGGTCATTGTGGGTGTGTAAGCTGATAATCGCTGCTTTGCGGTTACTTAAATGATGGATAAACCATTCGATTTGATCAGCATGCTGATTAGGCGTCGTCCATTCTACAGTTGCAGGTAGATTAAGAATCACTGGGTTTTCCTCAGTCGCACCCCAAGCTTGCATGACGGCTTCACAGACTTCTAAGGCATAATCTGTCTCAGTATCGGAAAAACTCTCTGGAGAGTACTGTAAGGTCACTTGAGTGCCTTCTAATTGATTTAATCTCTCCTTTATAAGTTTTACACCACTTACGGCAATATCAAGAATACTTTGCTTAGTCGCCCCTCTAAATGTCACCTTGCGTTGTAACGGTGATGTGGAGTTATAGAGATGAATAATCGCTTTTTTAGCGCCTTTTAAACTCTGACAGGTCTTATCAATCAAATGCTCACGCGCTTGTACCAATACTTGCAAAGTCACATCATCAGGTACTAAGTCCTCTTCAATAAGCTGACGCAAGAAAGCAAACTCGGTGTCAGAAGCAGAAGGGAACCCAACTTCGATTTGCTTAAACCCTAAACTCACCAAAAGCTTAAATAACTCTAGCTTTTGCTCTAAATTCATCGGTATAGCTAGAGCCTGATTACCATCACGTAAATCGACACTACACCAAATAGGAGCTTGAGTAATAGTGTTTTTACACCATTGACGATTAGGGTTAGAAATAACTTGGATAGGTTGGTATTTTTTTAAAGACTCAGGTTTCATTAGATTATTGTGAGACAAGTTATAGATGAAGCTTGAATTTTAATCAACTATTGAATAGTTTCAACCCATGTTTGAAGTTGTATTTAACCAAGTTAGCGCAGCAGAAATGTCTGCCCTCGATACTCTTAGCCAATTAGAGCTCATGGATGGCTTTCAATTTACCAAAGAGGAATTAGCCGCTGACAGCGATAAGTTCGGCATACTTAGCCTAGATGATCGCAAGCTCTACCGTTACCGCCTTGGTGATTACCGCATCTATTTTGAACTCGATGACAAGCATGCCATCGTCCACCGTGTACTACACAAAAACACACTCTCAGACTTCTCCTACAGAACCAATCCCTCAGATACCACCGAGGATGAGGCGTTGCAAAGCTCGAAGCATTTTTGGAGCTTGATCGACGAAGGCAAACAATCTTAGTTTTTAAAGGGCTCTTTTGGGCTTAAAATGCACTTACTCAAACTTTCGCGGTTCTCAGGAATGTCTTAATTCATTCCGCTTCCACGGTTTTGAGGTAAGCACATTTTAATTCCCAAAACTCATAGTTGAGTTTTAATGACTCAACTATTTAGCCACTTTAAAAACCTAAGAAGTAATAGTTATAGTGAGAGTAAAACTCAGCTTACTTCATCTACTTCGTTTTTTGCGGGCATGGCAGTAACTCTTTACAGCCAACCCTTAAAAACATCGTATCTAAAGCAAGCTAAGCTTTTACAGGCTAGGTTAGTTAGTAGCTTTAAAAATTTAATTAAGAAAAAATGAGCGAAACTTTTGGAATAATAATATTTGGTATATTTTTCTGCTCAATATTTTTCTGGTTTTACTTGTGTCATAGACTGTTTAAAGATCTTCGCTTAAGACACCCTGATAAGTATGAGTTAATGGGAAACCCTAGCCTTATAAGGAATAACTCATTAGCAAATAATATTTCATTTATAAAGTTTTTGATTAAAAGGGAATGGCGAGAACTCAATGATTCGAGTATTACCTCACTAGGTAAAGGCATGCTCACTTTTATTATTATTTATCACACTACACGACAAAAAATAGGTTGATAGAATCAGCTTTAACCCATTGTTCAAATAATTTAAGTTGTTTGTGATGGGTTTGANNNCTTAGTATTT
>JGI20154J14316_10002219_pt1 | contig 16578 bp, 14 predicted proteins | sample COG_04_FD_14316 | JGI IMG/M metagenome (IMG submission 14316) | reverse complement strand
TTGATGGAATTAAAAAATGTCGGCGCGCACAATAACAATGCCGGCAAGCAGAATACACTGACCGGCAAGCAGCATTTACAGAAGCTCTATGCTGCTTACGAAGATTACCGGCAGGCCGATGGCACTATTCCAGCGACCTGGGAAATTATTCGCGTCCGCGCGATGGCTTAGATAGTTTAGGTAGCATAAACATTACAACAGCAGAGTAGATTAAGACGCATGGCAAAACAGTGGTTATTTATTACCGGCACAGATACTGATGTAGGCAAAACCGTTGTCGCCTGTGGCTTTTTGGCTGCGGCTAATCAACAGGGTCTGCGCACTGCCGCAATAAAACCGGTGGCCGCTGGCTGTGAAGTGACCGAGCAGGGCATGACCAACAGCGACGCACTGCAACTGCAGGCTGCGGCCAGTCATAAGTTGTCTTATCAACAGATTAACCCCGTCGCACTGGAGCCTGCCATCGCACCCCATATAGCCGCGGCCGAGGCCGGTGTGCGAATGTCTGCGTCACGTCTAGTGGGCTACTGTCGTGGAGTTTCTCTGTTGCCGGTGGATATGGTGATCATTGAAGGAGCTGGCGGTTGGCGGGTGCCAATTAATTCTCGAGAAACCCTAGCCGATGTGGCCCAGGAACTGGAATGCGCCGTAATAGTAGTGGTTGGTATGCGCCTCGGTTGTCTCAATCATGCGCTGCTGACCATGGAAGCGATCCGCCGCGATGGGCTGCAAATTGCCGGCTGGGTGGCGAATATTCTCGACACAGAGATGCCCCGCTTGCAAGAGAATATTGATACACTAAAGCAATCCATTAATGAGCCCTGTTTGGGTATTGTGCCGAGATTAGACGATCTGTCACCAGAGCAGGTGGCGACATTTCTTAGCGTCCCTGGGCGCTAGAATAGAATGAAATTAGCTTACAGAGAGCAAAAAAATGTCTGAAGAAAACAAATTGTCCGCGGAAGATTTAGAGCGTGTTCGCTCGGTGACCAACAGTGGTTACAACAGCACAGAGCGTCAGCCATTCCGTCCCATGCGTCTGCTTGCAGTGCTCTGGGTTGTGGTTGCAGTGCTCGGTGGCGTGAGCTGGTTGATCGGTAAAAACACCGGTTTTCTCTAAGTAAGAAAATGGGTTTGCACGGTCTGCGTCAAACCCCAGATGCAGATTGAACGGAAGCCATTCTATGCGGGTTGAAGCACGTACTTTTGATGCCCTTGGCGGCGACTTCGATGCGCAGTTTGATCCACTGTTAAAGCGCATCTATCTGGCTCGCGGTGTCACCCAGCAGGCTGCTCTGCAACGCCAGCTCTCCTGTTTGCCATCCCCCTCTAGCATGCTCGGTATAGATACGGCAGTGGCCATTTTGGTGGAGGCACTTACCGAGCAAAAACGCCTCTTAATTGTCGGCGACTTCGATGCCGACGGTGCTACCAGCTCCGCTTTGATGGTCTTGGCGCTAACCGCTATGGGTTGCCAGCATGTGGATTTTCTGGTGCCCAACCGCTTTGACTACGGCTATGGCCTAACCTCAGAAATTGTCGACTTGGCTGCCGAGCGCGAGCCTCAACTGCTGATTACCGTGGACAATGGTATCTCCAGTATCGAGGGCGTCGAGAGAGCCAATAGTTTGGGTATGCAGGTGATAGTCACGGATCACCACCTGCCCGGCGCGAGCCTGCCCAATGCTGCGGCCATCGTTAACCCCAACCAGCCCGGCTGCACCTTTACCACCAAAAATCTTGCCGGCGTCGGTGTCGCGTTTTATTTACTCAGTGCTCTGCGTGGTCAACTGCGGGCCAATAATTGGTTCACTGACAACAGTATTGCCGAACCCAATATGGCCACTTGGCTCGATCTGGTGGCACTGGGAACCGTTGCCGATGTGGTGCCCTTGGATCAAATTAATCGTGCACTGGTTCATCAGGGGCTGATGCGCATTCGCGCCGGGCACTGCAGACCGGGCATAAAAGCACTACTGACCATCGCCGGGAAAAATCCGCAGCGACTGGTGGCCACGGATTTGGGCTTTGCCCTGGGGCCGCGCTTAAATGCTGCAGGCCGTCTCGACGATATTTCTCTCGGCATTCAGTGCCTGCTGACCAGTGATCCACAGCTGGCTATGGATACGGCTCGGGAATTGGATGAACTGAATCAAGATCGCAAAGTGATCGAGCAGGATATGCAGCGCGAGGCCTTAAAAATTGTCGAGCAGATTCCCTTGTCTCTTGAAGGCGACGTTCCCCCGGCACTCTGCCTGTTTCAGCCAGAGTGGCATCAGGGTGTGGTGGGCTTGCTCGCCTCGCGAATAAAAGAAAAATACCATCGCCCGGTGATTGCCTTTGCCCGCGGAGATAACGGTCAGCTTAAGGGTTCTTCCCGCTCGATTCCCGGCCTGCATATTCGCGATGCCCTGGATGCAGTGGCGACGCAAAACCCTGGCCTGATCAGTAAATTTGGCGGCCATGCCATGGCGGCGGGGCTCAGTCTTGATGAAGATCAATTGCCCGCCTTTGAGGAGGCATTTCAGCGCCAAGTCGCGCAACTTCTGAGTGCCGATGATCTGCAGGCCAAAATTGCCACCGATGGTGAGCTGATTCAGCAGCAGCTATCCATGCAGACCGCTGAACTACTGCGCGACAATGGCCCTTGGGGTCAGCTGTTTCCCGAGCCCTGTTTTGAAGGGGATTTTGAGGTGTTACAGCAGCGCATTGTCGGCGAGAAACATCTCAAACTGGTATTGGCGCCGGTGAGTGAAAGCGGTCAAAAGCAACCTTATGCAGGTATAGACGCAATCTGGTTTAACGCTGATACTGCGCTCTGGCCGAGCAGCCATCATCGCCATGTGCGCTGTGTCTATCGCTTAGATATCAATGAATATCGCGGTCAGCAATCGCTGCAACTAATGATTCAGTTTCTAGAGCCGTTGGCGGCATCAAAATAATAATAAAACCGCTTTAAAAGGATTCACCTTGAGTATTAAAACCGATCTGCGGGCAGATCTTATACTGCTGTTAACCGCGTTTATCTGGGGCTTAGCTTTCGTCTTTCAGCGTTCGGGAATGGACCATATTGGCCCTATCACCTTTACCTTCGGACGTTTTTTTATTGGTGCTCTAGCCATACTGCCGCTGTGGTATTGGATGGAAAAACCGAAACAAATCTTTACCTTTAATAAGGTCAATAAGCAGGCCGCACTGCTGGGTCTGGTATTGACAGCCGGTATGCTGCTGCAGCAGTGGGGCATGGTCTACACCACCGCCGGTCGCGCGGGATTCCTAACCGGTGTCTATATTGTCTTTGTGCCATTAATCGGTCTGTTTTTTCGCAATAAAACCGAATGGCCCACCTGGATCGGTATGCTTATGGCCCTCGGCGGCCTCTATTTTATGGCGCAGATCGACAGTGATGAGATTTTTATTGGCGATATATTAGTGCTCGGCAGTTCCTTGCTCTTTGCGCTGCATATTATTTTTACCGGTATTATTGCCAACAATAGTTCGCCGTTCCGTTTGATCTTTGTGCAGTTCTCTGTGGCCTCACTGATCACCGCTATTTTAGTGCCCCTAGTCGAGGGTTGGAACTGGCAGGGTATTTTGGATGCTGGTGTCGCTTTGCTCTATGTTGGTGTGTTGTCATCTGCAGTGGGCTTTACTCTGCAGGTTGTGGGTCAGCGCACTGCGCCTTCCTCTCATACGGCGATTATCCTGAGCTTTGAAGCCGTGTTTGCGGCATTCTGTGGCTGGTGGATTTTAGATGAAATACTCACTCGTCCTGAATTGATTGGCTGTGGTCTAATTCTGGCTGGTGGCTTGGTGTCGCAGCTAAAATCTCTGTTAACCCCCTCAGCTGGTGAGCTAATTCAGCATCCCCATGGGACCAATTGACGCTCTAATTAACCTGCCGATGGCACTTAGTTTATTAGTCTGTTGTCATAGCTTGCAGACAACATTATTCACTACATTGAGAAGAGGCACAGATGAATAGACGTAAATGGTTACAGCAATTATCTCTAGGTCTGATCGGTCTTGCCGGCGCCACTAAGATCTGGGCATTTGAAAAACTGGAACTCTCCAGTGATCAGTGGCGTGAGCGCTTAACACCGTCCCAGTACCGTATTTTGCGCGATGAGGGCACGGAGCCAGCAGGCAGCAGTGCGCTCAATGACGAGCATCGGGATGGTCACTATCACTGTGCCGGTTGTGATCTGGCGCTATTCAGTTCGGCAATGAAATATGAGAGCGGTACTGGCTGGCCTTCATTTTTCGACCATATAGATGGGCATCTGGAGACCAAGACCGATTACAAGTTAATCTGGCCGCGCACTGAATATCATTGCGCACGCTGTGGCGGTCATCAGGGCCATGTCTTCGATGATGGTCCCAAGCCTACTGGGCAGCGCTGGTGTAACAATGGACTGGCGCTTAGCTTTATACCCAAGGCATAGAGGTATACCCAAGGCATAGAGAGTTCAGTTCATTAGGGGTTCTATGTAGCCTTTAATCACATCTTTGATAATCGGCTGGGCCAGTGCCGTGGGGTGCAGCCCATCTTCCTGAATCATACCGTCGGTAATGCTGAGTTCCTCGAGCTGAAAGGGAATCAGCAGTACTTTCTCCGATTTTGATAACTGGGGATAGACCGCGGCAAAGGCATCGGAATAGCGACGGCCATAATTGGGTGGCAGGCGCATACCAAATAGTACCGGCTCGGCGCCGGCTTCGCGGACCAGATTAATCATGGTCTGCAGATTACTCTTCATTAAGGCGAGCGGTTGACCACGCAGGCCATCGTTGCCACCCAGTTCAAGCAGTACAAAGTCTGGACTGAATTCTTCTAGGAGCCGCGGCAGTCTATTTAAACCGCCGCCAGTAGTGTCGCCGCTGATGCTGCCGTTGATAATGCGGTGCTCATCGCCCAGGTCTTCGTCCAGTAGGGCAACCCAGCCGTTCTCCTGATTGATTCCATAGCCAGCACTCAAGCTATCTCCCAGGACCAGCAGGGTTGATCCATAAGTGTTGGCACCTAGTAAGATAAACAGGCAACATAGGGCCCCAATAAAAGGTCGCCTGGTGAGGTGTTGAATAGCAGAAGGCCGCATAGTTAATCTCAATACTCTTTTTTAAATGAAACACAAATTTTTAAAACGTTTAACTCTATGCCCAGTGTAGGCATTTTTAAGCGCAATGGATATTTCAAATGATTGAAGTCAGCAATATCAGCAAGCAAGTCACCACAACAGAAGGTACGCTCACTATTTTGGATGGGATCAATCTGTCCCTGGCCGCCGGTGAAAGCTTGGCTATTGTCGGGCCATCTGGGTCCGGTAAGTCGACATTATTGGGTATCCTGGCGGGTCTGGATCTACCGAGTTCAGGCACAGTTAGCCTCAACGGAGAGGATATTACGGCCATGGACGAAGAGGGTCGCGCTGCTGTGCGAGCCAAGACCGTGGGCTTTGTCTTTCAATCGTTTCATCTATTGCCTGGTCTAACTGCTCTGGAGAATGTGGCTCTGCCATTAGAGTTGCAGGGAGATAAAGAAGCGCTTAAAACAGCCGCCTATTATCTGCAGCGAGTCGGTTTAGATCATCGCACTACCCATTATCCCCGCCAGCTATCCGGTGGCGAGCAGCAGCGAGTAGCTGTGGCCCGAGCCTTTGCCTGTAGACCGGTTATTCTGTTTGCCGATGAACCCACGGGTAATTTGGACACCGGCACCGGTGAGAAAATTAATGATTTGCTGTTTGATCTGAATAAAGAAGAGGGTACCACCTTGGTGCTGGTGACNCATGAGCACAANTTGGCCGCNCGCTGTGGNCAGCGTCTGGTAATCGCTGCGGGTCAGCAGGTCAATGAAGGAAGCGCCGCCTGATGCAAGCATTGCGAATGTTACTGCGTACTTGGCGCGGCGGGCAGCTAAATCTGATTATTTGGTCACTGGTGCTGGCAGTCGCGGTGGTCACTTCTGTGTCGCTGTTAGCGGAACGCATTGAACGGGCTTTAACGGCTCAATCGAGTAGTTTCCTCGCTGCTGATCTAGTTGTCAGAAGTAGTAAACCAATTGATCCTCAGTGGATCACAGAGGCACTGGAACAGAAGGTAGAGAGCGCCCAGGTATTAACCTTTGCTTCGATGGTCTATCACCAAGACGATATGCATCTGGCGTCGATTAAGGCGGTGGAGGCTAGTTATCCCCTAAGAGGTTTACTGCGCCGCACCACCACGCCATTTACCACCGATGCCTCTTTAATCGAAGAGATTGATTACGGCCCAGCTCAGGGTGAAGTCTGGGTCGATGCCCGACTTTTGCCACTGCTCAATATCGAACTTGGCGATGAAATTGAACTGGGTGAGATTCGCTTAACAGCCACGCAAATTGTTATCGAAGAGCCCGATAGCGGCGGCTCCTTTGGTGCCTTTGGCGCGCGGGTGTTAATGAATTACAGCGATATAGAGGCGGCTGGGATTATTATTCCCGGCAGTCGCGTCACCTATAGATATCTTATGGCTGAGGGAGCCAGTGGCGCCGATGGTTTTACCCGCTACAGTGGCTGGGTGGAAGATCAATTAGATGTCCATGATCGATTAATTACCCCAGATGAGGCTCAGGCCAGTATTGCTGACACCATGGATAAGGGCCGTCGCTTCCTTCTGTTAGCTGGCAGCATTGGTGTGGTCTTGGCCGGCATAGCATTGGCACTGGCGAGCCATCACTTTGCCGCCGGTCAGACTCGCCAAGTGGCACTGCTAAAGAGTTGGGGCATTGCCGCCAGCCGTGTGCGCAGTTTGTATTTGCAGCAGAGTCTGTGGCTCGGTGTCGGCGGTTCGGCTATAGGCCTGTTGGTGGGTTTTGCTTTCTCTGAAATACTGATTGCGGTGGTGCGTGAATGGCTGCCGATTTCACTGCCTATGGCTGGCATTCGCCCTTGGATTACTGGTCTGGCCACGGGCTTGCTGTGTCTGGCGGGCTTTACCCTGCCGGCGATCTGGCATCTTCCTGCCCAGTCGCCTCTGGCGGTATTGCGCGATGATGTGCAGGTTGAACCAGTGAGCTCTGTAGCCCGAGGATTATTTGGTGTAGTGGCCGTAGCGGCGCTGCTGTTTTGGTACAGCAATAATTTCTACCTATCGCTGGCGATCTTAGCTGGCTTTGGATTGACCGCATTGGCCACAGTGGTGATTGGTCTGCTGATGCTGCGGCTGGGCAAAACCTATGGTCAAAAGCTCGGCAGTATCTGGCGCTTGGCCTCGAGTAATCTCTGGCGGCGCAGATCCCAGAGCATTATTCAGATGGTCGGTTTTTCCGGTGCCATTGCGCTGTTGATGATTATGAGCGTGGTGCGCACCTCGCTGATCGATGAGTGGCGCTGGCAGTTGGCGGATGATGCGCCGAATCATTTCCTCTTGAATGTGGCGCCCTATGAACTGGAGGGGGTGCGGGATTTAGTTACTGATCAGAATCTTGAAACCGCTGGCTGGTATTCCATGGTGCGCGGACGCCTGACCAAGATTAATGGGCAGCGTATTAGTGAAGAACAGCGTGACAAGCATGAGTCGTTTCGCCGTGAACTGAATCTCAGCTGGACCACAGAGTTGCCCGAGGGCAATAAAATAACTGCCGGTAAGTGGTGGGACGATTTGGACCTCTCCGGGGACATTGCGCCGGTTTCTCTGGAGGAGGAATTGGCTGGAGAGCTTGGCTTGGAGATAGGCGATCAGCTTAGCTTTAGTGTCGGAGGACTTATTTTCCAGGCCAGGGTGGCCAGTACCCGCAGCTTGAATTGGGACAATATGACCCCCAACTTCTATTTCTTGTTTCCCGAAGGGCTGTTGGAGAACTATCCGCGGACCAATATGACCAGCCTCTATATTCCTCCGCAGCAAAAGCTGTTGGTCAACGATCTTCTGCGTCAGTATCCCACGGTGCAGGTGATTGAGCTGGATAAAATTATTGACCGTATTCGCAGCATTGTCTCTCAGGTCACCAGCGGGCTGGAGGTTATGACTCTGCTGATTCTGAGCTGCGGTGTACTGGTGATGTTTGCCGCGGTGAGCCTGTCGATGTCTGAGCGTCTGCAAGAGAGCGCGATTCTGCGCACCCTGGGCAGTTCAAGGCGCTTGATTCTGGGTATTCAATGGGTCGAGTTTAGCGTGCTGGGGTTAATGGCTGGCCTGTTGGCGGCGATTGGTGCGGAGGCGGCGGTGGCACTGTTGCAGCGCTTTATGTTTGATCTGCCCTTTAGCTGGCATCCCTGGCTGTGGCTGGTGGGACCTTTGGCCGGCGGTCTTTTAGTAGGAGTGCTGGGTGTTGGCTACAGTCGCAAGGCGGTTACACAGCCGCCACTGCAGGTGCTAAATAGCCTTTAAATACGTCTCAAGGCTCTCTATCTAGCTAGTTCTCTATCTAGTTATCTAGTTTTCCACCTCTCCCTCTGCTTCAGCAGTGGTGAGGTAGGGCAGCTGGATATGGAAGGTGGTGCCTATATTGATATCCGAGGTCACTGTGATCTTGCCCTGGTGTTGTTCGGCAATAATAAACTGCGCAAATGACAGGCGCTCGCCGGCACTTTGCTGTTCGCCGTTGTCTGTGGCATGACTGCTGGCGAAAAAGGGTTCAAACAGCAGCTGCTGCTCTTCGGTGCTGATACCCAATCCATTGTGCTGAATACGCACCCATACTGCGTCATAAAATTCACTGATTTCAATATTGATCGAAGGCGTGTGCTTTGGGTCTTCTATCTTGCCGAGGGCATGGCAGGAGTATCTAAACAGGCTGAGAAATACCTGCTGCAGTTCTGGCACATGACAGCGCAGCTGAGGTAGGTTGTCTGCGTAATTGTGGTTGATCACTACATCTTTAAAGCGCAGACCTTTGGTCACCGAGAGCACATCTGCAGCCAGTTCAACACTGTGATCCATGATATCGATTATGTTTGCTAGCTGTTTCTCACCGGCACCAGCATTGGAGAAACTCACCAAATTATTTACCACTGAGGCAGCCTGGCGGCCGCGGATCAGTGCGTCGTCCAGCAGCTCGTGGATACCTATGGGATCTATATGTTCTTCAGTGAGATCTCGGCGCACGCTTTGCAGGTCCTTGAGTATGGCCTGCAGAGGAATATTAATATCCTGAGCCATGACCGAGGCCATTTCACCCATGGATGACATCTTGTCCCGCTGCACCAGCATATTTTCACTCTGTACGCGCTGGGTCACATCGTCCACCATAATCACCACGCCAGTTTCGAGCTGATCGTGAAGCGGGTAGATGGTGATATCAAAGTGGTACTGACCGCGTTGGCTGTATTTTACGGTGAGTGTCTTGTCTTCATCCTGAGCCTGTTTAATCTGCTCTGGAGTGACCGCAATAGTGGGGTAGGCCTGCCATAAATTTTTGCCCAATACTTTTTCTGAGGCTAGGCTGCTGATCTCTTCGGCGCGACTATTCCACTGGGTAATTTCGCCGTTCTTATTGAGACCGATTAACATCAGCGGCATGGAGCGCAAAATGCTGGTGATATAAGACTCAGATAAACGCAGCTTGGCGGTGGTATCGCGGTGCTCGGTAACTTCGGCTTCAAGAGCCTGATTGCTCTGCTGTAACAGACTATTGGCATTGTCTAGGGTGGCGGTGCGCTCTTTGACTCGGTCTTCCAGTTGAGCACGGATCTCCTCGAGATCGCGGTTGTAGCGGCGTGCCGCGCGGCGAGTAAAGGCCAGGCGGATTGCGGTAATCGATAGGGCGACAATTAAGATGCTACTGGAGAAGTTCGCCACATACTGCCAATTGGTGTCGCCATCTTCTGAGCGTACAAACCAAAACACATCAGCTGCAGCGATCTGGCTGACGAGTAAAATGAATAGTGCAGTGATATTTTTCAACGGGCTCAACCTATGTAGATCTCATAGAATTATCTTCGGACGCCTATTATAGCCATGTAAATCGTCCTGTCAGGTAAGATTGTGCGGAACATAACCCATGGCGGTCATTCGGCTCTCTAATCGGTATGCAGTCTAAGGTCCCTATAGACCTATTTTGAGTAATTGAATAATTGCGCACTCTATTCAAATTTGAACTATATTTAATTCAAGTGCAAAGCATGGCTATTATAAAAACTTCATCCAATGTAAAACTCACAAAACTGCGCAAGGAATCGCTGCCCTATGAATACGCCTGACGTTATTAGCACCACAGTATTTGACCTTATTTTGGCTAGCCCAATGACCAAAATAAAAGACGTAGAGCCTCAGTATGTTCTCGGTGAAATTAAGATGGATTCGCTTGAGAAATTATCCATGGCTATGGATCTGGAAGAGACCTTTAATATAGAGATAAGTGATGAGGATATTGAAGAATTTGAGACAGTATCCGATGTCATTACCTATCTGCAGTCAGCGGTCAAGAGTCCAGAGTTACAGTGAGCTATCTCGGCAATAATCTGCAGTCGAATGAGATTTCAGCGCGGCAAAGCTGACATTGTGTGAACAGCTATATGTAATATTTGCAAAAAAGGGATTTAATCATAGATCAGAGGTGGGGTTTTTGCCTGCTTTAGAGTCTTATAGAGCATAACTAATTAAAAAGTCGGTGGCTGTTTTTCTAGCTGATAGTTGTACAGGACTTACTTGGTTGGTTTTACCTTTAGATAATAAAGCTTTTACGGCCCCTGCTGATCTGCGTTACTCCCCCCTTTTATCCGGCAGGGGCTTTTTTATTCTTTACGGGACTCTTCTTTACGGGACTCTTCTTTACGGGACTCTTCTTTACGGGACTCTTCTTTACGGGACTCTTCTTTACGGGACTCTTTTTTACGGGACTCTGAGAGCGCTCACACTCAACCTCCCGCCTCCATCAGCTCAGTTTTGGCTGTAATGGAGCTGAGCCTATACTCACGAGGATAAAAATCAGACAATAAAAAAGCGGCCCTAGGGCCGCTTTTTTTGACTTATAGCANTCGCTATTAGCGTTTTAACCGCATTTAGAGTCGCCACAATTCAGGCACGTCATGCAGCCGTCCATCATGATAGCTGCCTTAACGCTACACTTTTTGCACAGCTCGGCTGCGGGTGGAAACTCATTCGATTCTGCAGCTGGAGCGCTGGTGGCGCCTTCAAACTGAGCGCGTTTCTCGTCCATAATTTTCTGCTGGTGCTCTGGTATCTCCGGCATCTTTAGCAGGCCGATCTTCTGCAGGTGATCCTCGATAGCCCATCCAATCTCGGCGACCAGTGAAGGCATAAACTTACCGCCGGGCTTGAAGTAACCGCCCTGTGGATCAAATACGGCTTTCAGTTCTTCCACTAGGAAGGTGCAGTCGCCGCCTTTGCGGAATACTGCTGAGATTACTCGTGTCAGAGCAACAATCCACTGGAAATGGTCCATGTTTTTGGAGTTGATAAACACTTCAAATGGGCGGCGCAATTCGTGGTCAGTGCCCTCATTCAAGATAATGTCGTTAATTGTCAGGTACAACGCATGGTCCGACATAGGTGTCTTGATTTTATAAGTGCTGCCCGCCAGTGCTTCAGGTCGTGAGACCTTCTCGTGCATCTGAATGATATTGCTTTCAGCAACCTTGATGTTCGCTTCTTTTGTTTGCTCTTCGGTGGCTACAGTGTAGCCAACGATTTTCTGTCCTATTTTCTTAGTCATTTTGTCCTCTCAGGGTTCTACGGAATTAGGTTAGGTTGATCAGAATTTACCGTAGTAACCTTCTTTCAATGCATCGAATAAGTTGGCGGCGGTATGTGTTTCACCGTCATACTCAACTTCTTCATTGCCTTTAAACTCAACCTTGGAGCCATCTTCCAGAGTAAAGCTATAGGTGGTGTTTTCGAGATCTTTCTCAGTTACCAAGACACCTTGGAACGCTTCTGGGTTAAAGCGGAAGGTGGTACAGCCCTTTAGGCCCTTCTCAGCGGCATAGAGATAGATATCTTTAAAGTCCTCGTAGTCGCAATCAGTGGGTACGTTGATTGTCTTGGAGATTGAAGAATCAACCCACTTCTGTGCTGCAGCCTGAATATCCACGTGAGCTCTGGGCATAATGTTCTCTGAGCTCATAAAGTAATCTGGCAGCGCCTCTTCTTCGCTGGTGCCGTATGGCATAGCTTTACCATTGATCAGCGTGCGGTAAGCCAGCAGCTCATAGGAGAAGACATCGACTTTCTCTTTTGACTTTTTGCCTTCACGGATTACGTTGCGCGCATAGTGATGGGCAAAACTTGGCTCAATACCATTACTGACATTGTTGGCCAGTGATAGAGAGATAGTGCCAGTGGGGGCAATTGATGAGTGGTGGCTGAAACGGCAACCTTCTTCAATAATGGACTCGATTAGCTCTGGAGCAACAGTAGCTACTGTCTGCATGTACTTGCTGTACTTACCAAGCAATACTTTGCCCTTGAGAGTGTCACCCACTTTTATACCGTCTTTGGCCATCTCTGGACGCTTAAACAGCAGTGCCGCAGTGACTTCAAAGTCGTCTTCCATAATCGGCGCTGGACCTTTTTCACGGGCCAGTTCCACGCCGGCTTTAAGGCCAGCAACAGCCATGTCGCGAGCGATGCGATCGGTGAATTCTAGTGAGTTCTGATCGCCATACTTCATCTGCAGCATAGTGATGGTGGAACCCAATCCCAGAAAGCCCATACCGTGGCGACGCTTGTATTCGATTTCTTTGCGCTGGTTTTCCAGAGGCAGACCGTTGATCTCGACGACGTTGTCGAGCATGCGGGTAAATACAGCCACTACCTCGGCGTATTCTTCCCAGTCAAAGTAAGCGTCGCTGGTGAACGGGTTGCGTACAAACTTGGTCAGGTTGACCGAGCCCAGCAAACAGCTGCCATATGGAGGCAGGGGCTGTTCGCCGCAGGGGTTGGTGGCGCGAATATCTTCGCAGAACCAGTTGTTGTTATTTTTGTTCACTTGATCAATCAGGATAAAGCCAGGCTCAGCGTAGTCGTAGGTGGACGACATAATCGCGTTCCACAGCTTCTGCGCACGGATGGTTTCATAGATGCGGCAGGCGACTAGGCCAGCTTCATTGCTATGGTAGTTCTCGGTGGTTGGGAAGGGCTTCCAGACAACATCGTCGCCTTCCAGGTCGATACCTGCATCAATTTCTTTGGCGCTAATTGGGAAGGTCAGGTCCCAATTGCTATCGCTGCGCACAGCTTCAATAAACTCTTCAGTGATCAGCAGCGACAGGTTGAACTGGCGCAGACGGCCGTCTTCGCGCTTGGCGCGCACAAAATCAAATACATCTGGGTGGCTGACATCAAAGGTCGCCATCTGGGCACCGCGACGGCCACCGGCAGACGATACGGTGAAACACATCTTGTCGTAGATATCCATAAACGACAGAGGACCCGAAGTGTAGGCACCGGCGCCAGACACATAGGCACCTTTGGGGCGCAGCGTGGAGAACTCATAGCCTATGCCACAGCCTGCTTTTAAGGTCAGGCCGGCTTCGAGGTTGCGCTCGAGAATGCCGAGCATGGAATCTGGAACTATGCCGGAAACGGTACAGTTAATCGTCGAGGTGGCTGGCTTGTATGCCTGAGCACCGGCATTGGAGATAATTCGGCCAGCTGGAATCGCACCGTGCTTAAGGGCCCAGACAAAACGTGCCTGCCACTCTTCACGGAGGTTTTCATCTTCAACATCAGACAGCGCCTTGGCCACTCGGGTATATGTCGCATTGATGTCGGCATCTACCGGATTGTTCTCTTTATCTTTGAGACGGTACTTCTTGTCCCAGATATCCAGAGAGGCTTCCTGGAAGGTAATTTCGGGTGTTTTCTTTACGGCTTTCACTGCTTTCACTGTTTTTAATTTGGTTGCGGTGCTCATTGGCTGACCTTTTATGTTTGTTAACTATTCGTTTCAATCCTGGCTAGACTCGGGTGACATGCAGTTGTCTAGCGACAGTTACTTTTGCGGATACTTTTCCGCCCCCCTGACTCTTATTTTTTGCCCGTTTAGTACAGACATACGTTCTGAAGACGGCAGCCAGTTTATCCTACATGGTGTGCCATGCAACCCTTAATCTACTATATCTTGTGCTTATCCATAGTTGAATGCACAAATTATGGGGGTAAGTCGTTGAAAAACTTGTGGATAAATCTCTCTGATCCCTAGCCTATCTGGCATTGTTGCAATAACTGACCGACGCTAATAAACCGGTCACGTTGCTGCTCCGTATAGCTCTTGTAATTGTTAGGCCCTAGGGCCAATAAAGCATACCGTCGTTGTGCCCATCCAGCGACTTGGCTAAACTAGCGACCTTGTTAAGCCAGTGTTTACTTTAGTCTGTAACCTAATGTGTAATTTATTCGAACTGCGGTGTGTCTGTAGGGCATCGACCGCGGTCTATTGAGGCGTTTCATGGATATTTTTGACTTCTCCGAGGGCCGCGAAGGCTATTATGGAGAGTACGGCGGTGTTTTCCTTCCCGAAATTTTGCAGGCAACTATTGAGGAGCTTCTCGAGTGCTTCCGCGAGTGCAAGGCTGATCCAAAATTTTGGCAAGACTATGTAGCGCTGTTGCAGAATTACTCCGGACGCCCGACGCCTATAACCCACCTGGAAAATCTCTCCCGCAAACTGGGTGGCGCGCAGATCTACGTTAAGCGCGACGACCTCAATCACACCGGATCTCACAAGATTAATAATGTGATGGGCCAGGGACTGCTGTGCCAGAGGCTCGGCAAGTCCAAAGTAATTGCCGAGACCGGTGCCGGGCAACATGGTTTTGCCACGGCGACCATGGCCGCCAAATTTGGATTTGAGTGCAAAATCTATATGGGTGCGGTGGATGTTGCACGCCAGCGACCCAATGTATTTTGGATGGAAAACCTCGGTGCTGAGGTGATTGCCGTAGAAGATGGGCAGAAGACGCTAAAAGACGCAGTGAACGAATGTATGCGTGATTGGGTCACCAATATGGCTGACACTCACTATATCTTGGGCACCGCCTGTGGACCCCACCCCTTTCCGGAAATGGTCAGCTGGTTCCAATCGATTATTGGCCTTGAGGCCCGTGAGCAGATGCTTAAGCAGGCCGGACGCCTGCCCGATCGCGTCTATGCCTGTGTCGGTGGCGGTTCCAATGCCATGGGAATTTTTCAGGGCTTTATGAATGATGACAACGTCGAGCTGATCGGTTCAGAGGGCGGTGGTCACGGTGTCGGCTCTTATATGCACTCCTCACGTCTGGCCTACGACGATGCCACTGTTGGCGTTGCCCAAGGGTATAAGACGTACTTCCTGCAAAATGATGAAGGCAATATGAATGAGACTCATTCGGTTGCCGCTGGTCTCGACTATATAGGGGTCAACCCGATTTTTGCTCACCTCCATGACCAGGGCAAGGTACGTTTTGAAGCCGCCACTGATGTGGAAGTGAAAGAAGCCCTTAAGCTGACCATGCGCACCGAGGGTTTGATCCCGGCGCTGGAAAGTACTCACGCCTTTGTGACTGCGATCAAAGAAGCTCCGACCATGGGCAAGGATCAGATTATCCTGATCAACCAGTCCGGTCGTGGCGACAAAGATATCTTTACCATTGCCGATGCTCTGGATGACGCCAAGTGGAAGTCCTTTATTGGTGGCAAAGCGGATCAATACCGCGGGGAGAAAAACTAATGGGCCTGCAGAGCTATATTGCCGAGCGCAAGCAGAGCAAAGATATTTTGGTTATGGCTCACGTGGTCTGTGGCTATCCCTCCTTTGAAGAGAATCTCCAAGAGCTGGAAATTATGGCCGAGGCCGGCGTTGATCTGGTGGAGCTGCAGTTTCCGTTCTCTGAGCCCAGTGCCGATGGCCCGCTATTTGTTCGTGCCAACGAGCAGTCGTTAAAATCCGGCACCACAGTGGATCAGTGTTTTGAGTTTATGAAACTGGTCAGTGCGCGCTTTCCGTTTAAAGTATTGATGATGGGTTATTACAACACCGCTTTTAAAATGGGCGAAGAGGCCTTTGTAAGGCGGGTTAAAGAAGCTGGTGGTGTTGGTTATATTTTGCCCGATCTGCCCATTGAAGAATCACCTGAGTTGCATCGCCTCTCTGAAGAGGCTGGTATTGAGCCGATTATTTTGATGACGCCCACCACCAGCGATAAGCGCTTGGCCAAGCTTGGAGCAGTAAGCCGAGGTCTGGTCTATGTGGTTGCTCGCAAAGGCGTGACCGGTTCGAAAACCCAGATGGGCGACGATGTGCTGGCACTGATTGAACGCTGTCGTCAGCATACTGATGTGCCTTTGGGTGTGGGCTTTGGTATCAGCAGCAAAGCGGATATAGATGTATTGCGTGGCCATGCGGACATCGCCATTGTCGGCACCGCGGCACTGAAAATATGGGAAGAGGGCGGTGCGCCGGCGCTGCGTACGTTTTTTGCTGAGTTGATGGCCTGAGCTAGTTAGCCTTGCGATGCCCAATCTTTTAGTTAAGAACACTTAGGTAAGAGCTCTTGGTTAAAAGCCCTTAGTCAAAAGCTTCCTGACTGATTGAGAAGCGCCAGTCATTGATCAATTGATTTTCCACCTCTTCAAGGGGTGGATAATCCCCCCAAGTAA
>JGI20154J14316_10002216_pt1 | contig 16589 bp, 15 predicted proteins | sample COG_04_FD_14316 | JGI IMG/M metagenome (IMG submission 14316) | reverse complement strand
TGATCTACAGTATCCTTTTCGATATCCGCCAACATATCTTCCGATATTTTCTGCATTCTAACCTCCGTATAACGCATTGCAGCTGGAGAATCACCATCGACAGAACCAAAGTTTCCTTGACCGTCAACCATCATGTATCGAACACTCCAGTTTTGAGCCATTCGCACCATAGAATCATATACAGAAGTATCTCCGTGTGGATGATACTTTCCTAAAACTTCTCCAACAATTCTTGCCGATTTTTTATACGATCCAGTTGCTTTAATTCCTAACTCATGCATCCCAAACAATACTCTTCTATGAACGGGCTTTAAACCATCTCTTACATCGGGTAATGCTCTAGAAACTATCACTGACATCGAGTAATCGATGTACGCAGATTTCATCTGCTCTTCAATGTTAATTGGAATTAACTTTTCTCCGTCTGCCATATTTATATCCTATTAATTTTTAATCCTTTTTTTAAAACAAGGCAAGATACTATTTCTATCAGTATTTACAAAGGTTTTAGCGTTTCTATAACCGAAGAGTTATCAACATTTTTGTGTGTTTTTTAACATTGATTTATCTTACTGATTTTCAGGTACTTTTGACACTATTGGAGCTCTCAAGCGCTACTTTTCTCCTCATCTAGCATTTTTTTGTATTTTTCTTCTAAAAAAGGATTAAATTTACACTAATAAAAGAAAAAAGATATGGACGAAAATTTTTCACCAAAGGTTAGAGACGTAATTACCTACAGTAAAGATGAAGCTTTGCGTTTGGGCAACGATTTTATTGGCACAGAACATCTTCTTTTAGGATTGATTAAAAAGGGAAATGGAAAAGCAATTGAAATTTTAACCGTTTTTGATGTAGACTTCTTGCTCTTGCGCAAAAAGCTAGAACAGTTAAATCCAGCAGAACCTACCCTTGAAACTCGAGCCAACACAAATAACTTGCACCTTACAAGACAAGCTGAAAAAGCACTTAAAACCACTTTTTTAGAAGCAAAACTATATCAAAGTGAAGCCATCGATACCGCGCATTTATTGCTCTGCATTTTGCGTAATGAAAATGACCCTTCAACGAAACTATTACATAAATACAATGTAAATTATGACGGTACAAAAGCCATCTATAAAGATTTACATGTAGAGGGCGATTTGCCTTCGAACCCAATTGCAGAAACCCCTTCTGATGATGGGTTTGAATCAGAAAAGTCAAATCCATTCGAACCAAAACAACCTCAAAAAGGAAAAACATCCAAAAAATCTAAAACACCCGTGCTAGATAATTTTGGAAGAGATTTAACGGCTCTTGCTGAATTGGGAAAATTAGACCCTGTAGTGGGACGACAAAAAGAAATCGAACGGGTTTCTCAAATCTTAAGCAGACGAAAGAAAAACAACCCGATGTTGATTGGTGAACCTGGTGTAGGTAAATCTGCTATTGCAGAAGGATTGGCGTTAAGAATTATAGAACGTAAAGTTTCTCGAATTTTATTTGACAAGCGTTTGGTTTCTTTAGATTTGGCCAGTTTGGTTGCAGGAACAAAATACCGAGGTCAATTTGAAGAACGCATGAAGGCACTCATGAATGAACTCGAAAAAAACGAAGACATTATCTTGTTTATCGATGAAATTCACACCATTGTAGGTGCAGGAGGAGCCACCGGCTCTTTAGATGCCTCCAACATGCTAAAACCTGCTCTAGCAAGAGGAGAAATACAATGTATTGGTGCAACAACCTTAGATGAATTTAGAACCAACATTGAAAAAGATGGTGCGCTAGAACGACGTTTTCAAAAAGTAATCGTAGAACCTACCTCGGTAGAAGAAACGATTCAAATTTTAAAAAACATCAAAAGCAAATATGAAGAACATCATCATGTAAACTATACCGACAATGCCATAGAAGCTTGTGTTAAGTTAACCAACAGATACATGACTGATCGCTACCTCCCTGACAAAGCAATAGATGCTTTGGATGAAGCAGGCTCTCGAATTCACATTACAAACATTGTTGTTCCGCAACAAGTTTTAGAACTCGAAATAAAATTAGAAACAATTCGTGACCGCAAAACAAAAGCAGTCAGTGGGCAAAAATATGAAGAAGCTGCCAAATTACGAGACGACGAAAAAAATATCGAAGCAGCATTAGATTCTGCACAAAAACAATGGGAAGACGACTCGAAACTAAATCGAGAAATGGTGACCGAAGACAATGTTGCAGAAGTTGTTTCTATGATGACGGGGATTCCTGTAAACAGAGTTGCAGAAGCAGAAACCAATCGTTTGCATGAATTGCCAAAACTGATCAAAGGAAAAGTAGTCGGTCAAAATGAAGCAGTAACCAAAGTCGTAAAAGCCATTCAAAGAAACAGAGTGGGCTTAAAAGATCCTAACAAACCGATTGGNTCCTTTATTTTCTTAGGACAAACTGGTGTTGGAAAAACACAGTTNGCAAAAGTTTTGGCGCGNGAANTATTTGATTCTGACGATTCTTTAATTCGAATTGACATGAGCGAATACATGGAAAAATTTGCCATCTCTCGTTTAATTGGAGCNCCTCCTGGATATGTAGGNTANGAAGAAGGNGGACAACTNACTGAGAAAGTAAGAAGAAAACCCTATTCTGTAATTTTATTAGATGAAATCGAAAAAGCNCATCCCGATGTATTNAACACNTTATTGCAAATTTTAGATGACGGACACATTACTGATAGTTTAGGTCGTAAAATTGATTTTAGAAATACCATCATTATCATGACCTCCAACATTGGTGCTCGTCAACTAAAAGACTTTGGTGGTGGTGTTGGTTTTGGAACCTCATCAAAAACAGCACAAGCAGACGCACACGCAAAATCGGTCATTGAAGGCGCATTGAAAAAGTCTTTCGCTCCAGAATTTTTAAATAGAATTGACGATGTCATTGTGTTTAATGCGCTCGAAAAAGAAGACATTCACTCCATCATCGATATTGAGTTGGATAAATTACTTCAGCGCATCGCAGATTTAGGGTATACGTTACACCTAAGCGACAAAGCAAAAGATTACATCGCAGAGAAAGGCTTTGATAAGAAATACGGAGCAAGACCACTTAAAAGAGCCATACAGAAATACATTGAAGATGCCTTAGCAGAAGAAATTGTAAATTCTAAACTCTCCGAAGGTGATACCATTGCCATGGATCTAAACGAAGCAAAAGGCAAATTGACAATCAAAATTAAGAAAGGAAAGAAAAAATCTGAAATAAGAACGGAAACGGAAACGACTCCAGAAATAAGTTCTGAAACAACTTCTGAATCTTAAGACTACAATCCCAAACAACCGTTTGGGATTTTTTTTACATTATTTTAGTCAAACAATTCCTTCGAATCAATTTCTAAAGAAGCAATAAATTTTGAGGCGTTGGCAATGTCGTAATGCAGCACCCTATCTTCTTGCACGATCGAAACTTCTTGTCGAAACAATCCACCATAGATTCTAAAAAGGGAGACGATTTTCCATTCCCAAAACTCAATGCTTGAGAAGCCGTAAAGAGTTCAATTGCTAAAATATTTTGTAAATTATCCACTACTTTTTTACACTTCGTCGCAGCATTGGCGCCCATAGAAACGTGATCTTCTTGCCCATTGCTCGATTCAATCGAATCAACACTTGCAGGCGTTGCATATTGTTTGTTCTGACTCACAATACTCGCAGCCGTATACTGCGGAATCATAAATCCTGAATTTAATCCTGGATTTGATACCAAAAACGGCGGTAAATGACGGTGCCCAGAGACCAATTGATAGGTTCTTCTTTCAGAAATATTCCCTAATTCAGCAATTGCAATCGCTAAAAAATCGAGCCCCAAAGCGAGTGGCTGGCCATGAAAATTTCCTCCAGAAATAATAGCATCTTCTTCCACAAAAATATTGGGATTGTCGGTCACTGAATTTATTTCCGTTAAAAAAGTCTTGGTTACAAATTGAATGGTATCTTTTGTTGCACCGTGTACTTGTGGCATGCATCGAAAAGAATACGGATCTTGAACATGTTGCTTTTCTTGCGAAATCAATGCACTGCCTTGTAAAAAGTCTTTGATTCTTGCTGCTGTTTTAATTTGCCCGTTGTGGGGTCTTGCATAATGGATCAATTCATTAAAAGGCTCTATTCTTCCATCAAAACCTTCCAAAGAAAGCGTTCCAATTAAATCTGCCAAATACGACAACTTGTGAGATTGCAGCAAGCAATGAATTCCAAAAGCCGACATAAACTGGGTTCCGTTTAGCAATGCCAAACCTTCCTTGGATTGTAAATTTATTTTGTCCCAAGAGAAAATTTCTAATAATTGTTCTCCTGTAATTTTTTCATTTTTGTACCATACTTCCCCCAAACCAATCAATGGTAGCGACAGATGTGCCAAAGGCGATAAATCCCCCGATGCTCCTAAAGAACCTTGCGAATACACGACTGGAAAAATAGCATTATTATAAAAATCAATCAAGCGGTTAACAGTAGCTAATTGCACTCCCGAATGCCCAAAACTCAACGATTGAATTTTAAAAAGCAACATCATTTTCACAATCTCAGGAGACACTTCTTCACCCGTACCACAGGCATGACTCATAACGAGATTCTCTTGTAATTTCTGTAAATTATTGCCTGCAATTTTCACATTGTACAAGGCACCAAAACCGGTATTGATTCCATAAATAGGTTTCGAAATCGATTTCATTTTTTTATCCAAATAAAATCTGCATTTTTCTATTTTCTGAATGGCAACATCCGACAATGCTAATGTTGCGTCCGAAGAAATAATTTCTTGAATTTTCGCTAAATCAAGCGGCTGTGGATCGATATAATGAATTGTGTTCATAGCGGTTGAATTGTTTATCAAAAATGCAAATTTGAAAGTGCATACGCAACTAATTTTAACTATTTATATTCTATAATATACTATATTTGCTGTCAAATTTAAATTTTAAAGAATGAAAAAATTAGGAATATTACTTTTATGCATCACTATCTTAACATCATGTGCACAAGGACCTCCTAAGGACTATGCTAAAGTTTCAGGTAAATTAGAGAACAACAAAGATTCTTTAATCACCATTAGCAGCAGAACAGGTATTCTTAAAACAATAAAAATCAACACAGATGGTTCTTTTAGTGATACTTTAAAAGTTGAGAAAGCAGACATCTATACCTTTCAAACAACCCAAGCTAAAAGAGCTCCTTTGTATCTTAAAAATGGGTTTGATATTCAGATTACTGGAGATGCAGAAGTATTCATGACAAGTTTTAATTATACAGGTACAGGTGCAGACAATAGTAATTATATCTTAGCTCAAATTGCAATGAGTCAAAGTATTGGAGATCCTGCATTGATCTTAAAACTAGACAAACAATCTTTTGACGCAAAAGTGGCGAGCTTGAAAAAAGATTTTGATAGCATTGTTGGCTCATATAACAATTTAGACAGTACCTTGTCAGTAGATGCCAAGAATCAAAGTTTACAAATGGTCAATTTTTTCCAAAAGGCCTATGCCGAAAATCTACAAAATGCGCCGGGAACACCATCCCCTGCCTTTACGGATTATGTTGCTTATAAGGGCGGTAAAAAATCATTAGACTCTTTTAAAGGAAAATATGTATATATTGATGTTTGGGCTACTTGGTGTGGACCTTGCATTCAACAAATTCCTTATTTAAAAAAATTAGAAGACGCATATAAAAATAAAAACATTGAATTTGTAAGTATTTCTACCGATGAATCTCGAAGAAATGGAGGTTCTTGGGAAGCTGCAGAAAAAAAATGGAGAGATTTTGTAAAGGCTAGACAAATGGGCGGAATTCAACTTTGGTCTGGAAAAGATTTTTCTTTTCAAAAAGCTTATAAAATAAACGGAATTCCACGATTTATCTTAGTAGATCCAAACGGAAATATCGTTGATGCGAATGCACCGAGACCTTCTGAACCAAGATTAACGGAACTGTTTACTTCTTTAGGGATTTAAGAAACATACATAATATCTATTAAAAAAGCGAAGTTGTTCAACTTCGCTTTTTTTTTATACAAAATGAATTGGTTATTGATACTTCTTCGGCATTTTTCGTGCTTTTGTCAATTGCTCAAATGCATAGCCCAATTCAAATAATTTTAATTCTGTAAAAGGCTTTCCAATGAATGTTAAACTTATCGGTTCGCCAGATTCTTTATATCCCATTGGCACGGTTAAAGTAGGATGATTTGCCACCGCTGCCATAGCTGAATGATAATTGTTTATGGATAAAATCGCCTCCAAATTCTCAGTGTTTAAAGCATTGAAATACGTTGCNCCTTCCAATTGTAACTGTTGCTTTATCACTTCCAATTGTGCCAAGGTAGTGGAGTCATTTACAATGCCTTCNANNAGTTGTTGCCCGTAAGGCGCTCGTAACAAACTGTCATTTCTATTAAAATCGAGNACNCTTTGTACNCTGTTAATATTCACAGTATTGCTGGCGTGAGTCTNTAAATATTTTGGTAAATCATGTTTCATTTCAATATTCAACAAGGTAATAAAACCCGAAAATGAAAATTTNGGGGGTGTAATTGTGATCAATTCGGCACCTGATTTTCGCAGGATATCGATTGTCTCTGCATATATTGAATCGGTTAATAAGGATTTTAACACCCCAACTCTTTTTCCTTTTAAGGGAGTTTCTATTTCAACATNATCATCAAATTCGTAGTCTATTGANGCGGTATCTGCTTTGTCCAATCCTAACATTGCCATTAAGAGAATGTAGTTATCGGTGACGTTTTTGGTCATGGGTCCGGGCGTATCTAAGGTGGAAGAAATGGGTACAATACCCGTTCTGCTTAAAACTCCTACGGTTGGTTTCAGCCCTACGACAGAATTCAGACTCGAAGGAGAAGTAATGGATCCTGAAGTTTCGGTTCCAACAGCTGCCACGGCAAAATTTGCCGCTACTGCTACCCCACTTCCTGCAGAGCTGCCTCCAGTTTCAAAAATAGCGCGTCCATAGGGATTTAAAGTCTGTCCCCCCATTGCGGAATAACCCAAAGGGCAACCCGAACAAAAGAAATAGGCCCATTCACTTAAATTTACTTTCCCTAAAATTAATGCGCCGTTTTGTTTTAATTTCTCAACAATAAAAGCATCCTTTTGAGTATCGTTGTATTGCAGCGCAACGGCACCCGCTGTGGTGGACATGTCTTTGGTATTGATATTGTCTTTTAATAAAATAGGCATCCCATACACACTAATATCAAAAAACAAGTCTGACACTTTGTTATTGTCTTTCTCTCTTGCTTGCGCTAGTACCTTCGGATTTAATGAAATAATACTATTTAAAGACAATGTCGAATCGCTTTCAAATTTCCGAATTCTATATAAATAGAACAAGGTCAGTTTTTCATAAGTCAGTTTTCCTGCTTTCACACTTTGTTGGAGTGACGGAATGTCTTGTTCTAAAATTAAGGGTTTTAACGCCTCGTAATTAGCTTCTGAGAAGGCAGAAAGTTCTTTTTCGAAAGGCTTAAAAACGTCGTTTAAATCGATGTGTTTCGATTGGAAAAGCTGAAACTGCATGCGCTTGTTTTCATGCGCTTGCTGTTTTTCTAATGCATCTGTTTCATTGTATTTTGTAAAAATAGGTGTTGGCGCTTTTTGTTGACAAGCAACTAAAAAAAGAGCGATTAGGAGTAAAGAGAGGCTATTTTTCATGAGAATATTTGTTTCTCAAAGATAAGAAATAAAAAAAGTAACTTTATACAAAGTAAAGGTGCAATAGTATCGTGTGGTTTTACCTATATTGAATTAACCAGCATTGCCCTCCAAACCAATTTTCTTTTTCTTTTTCTTTTTATTTTTTAAATTAAAAAAGATAATCAAATCACAGTTAGATAGTTATATTATTAAAAACAAAAAAAAACCGCAGCGAGCAGTTCTTTTTGTATAAAATAATGTGGAATATTGTTTTTGGTAGCTTACTTAAAAAAAGAATCTACAAACTCATGTTTATTAAACACTTGTAGGTCGTCAATACCTTCACCAACACCAATGTATTTTACAGGAATTTGAAATTGGTCAGAAATTCCAATCACAACGCCCCCTTTTGCAGTACCGTCTAATTTTGTGACTGCCAAAGAAGTTACTTCGGTTGCTTTGGTAAATTGTTTGGCTTGTTCAAAAGCATTTTGGCCTGTAGAACCATCTAGTACTAGCAAGACTTCATGCGGTGCAGTGGCAACTACTTTTTGCATGACCCTTTTTATTTTTGTGAGTTCGTTCATTAAATTCACCTTATTGTGCAAACGCCCTGCAGTGTCAATAATCACCACATCTGCACCTTGTGTAACGGCCGAGGTAAGTGTATCAAAAGCCACAGAGGCTGGGTCGGAACCCATTTCTTGTCGAACAATAGGCACATCGGTTCGGTCTGCCCAAATTTGTAATTGATCAATAGCAGCAGCTCTAAAAGTATCTGCTGCGCCTAAGACTACTTTTAAGCCTTGTTTTTTAAACTGACTTGCCAGTTTACCAATCGTAGTTGTTTTACCCACTCCGTTTACACCAACCACCATAATAACATGGGGTTTGTTGCTCGTAGGAACTGTAAATTCAGATTCGTTGCCAAGATTGGTTTCAGATAATAATCCGGCGATTTCTTCACGCAATAACTCGTTGAGTGCATCGGTACCAACATATTTGTCCTTAGCAACACGTTCCTCAATTCTATTAATAATTTTTAAGGTAGTAGCAACACCTACATCTGAGGCCACCAAAACTTCTTCTAAATGATCTAAAACATCGTCGTCTACCTTCGATTTTCCAGCAACAACTTTAGATAGTTTTGAAAAAAAACTCGTTTTNGTTTTCTCCAGNCCTTTGTCTAAGGTTTCTTTTTTTTCTTTTGAAAATATGTTTTTAAAAAAACTCATGATTTGTATTTGTACTATTTCTTACCTTCTAAAATCACATCCACAGAACCTATAGAGCATTGGGATGCCACTATCTAATCTGTTGGAAACGCGTTTTCGGTATCAAATGATTAGCGGAAATGTAAAGATATAAAAAAAGCTACTTTCTGTCTCAGAAAGTAGCTTTAAATATTTTATGTGTAAAGTGATTACTTTTTAGCTAAAAAGTCATTTACTTTAGAAGGATCTAAAATTGTTTCTACAAACATGTAAGCTCCTGTTTTTGGAGATTTTACCATTTTTATAGCTTTACTTAATCTTTTTGATCCAGTCTGTAACGATGCTACTGATTTCTTTGCCATGTTCTAATTATTTAATTTCTTTATGAACTGTCATTTTCTTTAAGATAGGATTGAATTTCTTAATTTCCATTCTATCAGGAGAATTTTTCTTATTCTTTGTTGTGATGTATCTTGAAGTTCCTGGTTGACCAGTAGCTTTGTGTTCTGTACACTCTAATATCACTTGAACTCTGTTTCCTTTTTTTGCCATCTCTGTATATGTTTATTGAGGTGAGATTACTTCGTTAAAAATCCGTTCGCTTTCGCGTCCTTAATAACTGCAGAAATACCTAATCTATTAATATTTTTTAACGCAGATGCAGATATTTTTAGGCGAACCCATTTATCTTCTTCTGGTATATAGAAACGCTTCGTCATAAGATTCGCGTTAAATTTTCTTTTTGTTCTATTCAAAGCATGAGAAACATTGTTTCCTACCATGGCTTTTTTTCCTGTTAATTCACAAACTTTAGACATCTCTTCTGGGTCGTTTTTATTGTATTATCTCTAAACGAGGTGCAAATTTACACATTTTTTTAAGTTCCAACAAAACATATTCGCTAATTTTTTTGAATTTCTTTCGATAATAATTCAAGTGCTTTGTTTACAGTTCTTTTGATGACTTTATCTCGAGGTTGCCCAAAGTTAAAGTCATGTGTTGTTACCCCCTTTTTGGAAGCAATACTAATGTATACCAATCCAACACCTTCCGTATTCACATCTGTGGTTGGGCCTGCATTTCCAGTTACTGAAACCGCATAATCTGTTTGCATAATTGCTCTTGCATTGATCGCCATTTGCTGGGCAACTTCAGGACTCACAACACGGTGTTTTTCAATGAATTCTTTTGGAATATCTAAAAGTGTTTGCTTTAACAATGCTGTGTACACTACTAAGCTCCCTTTAAAATAGGCAGAAGCACCAGGAACGGCAACTAAATGTGCTGCAATACTTCCTCCTGTGAGGCTTTCTGCGGTACAAATTGTCTGATTTCTCGCTTTCAATAAATCGCCCACTTTTTGCTCAATCGTACCCGTTTCATCCAAACCTGCAATAATATCTGGTATGAGCTGATACAGTTGCTCAATTAAAGTTGCTAAGGTATCTTCTAAAACATGCTCATCATTGCCTTTTGCCGTCAATCGCAATCGAACACGTCCATAATTTGGCAAATAGGCTAGTTTGATATAAGAAGGTAAGTTGTTTTCAAAATCTTCGATTCTTTCAGCAACAATGCTTTCACCTTGTCCATAGGTCATTATAGTCTTATGAATGATAAAGGNCAACTTAAATTCTTGTTGAATTTTCGGCAGCACATAATTCCGCATTAAATGCTTCATTTCATTNGGCACACCGGGCATCGANACAAAAACAGTATTGTTTTCTTGAAACCACATTCCNGGGGCAGTTCCTACNTCATTTTTAAGGTAGGTTGCCTTTGTAGGCAGCATTCCTTGCAAACGATTNAGATTGCCAAAAGGAATGTTNTAGGTTTTAAACAACGCTTCTATATGAGAAACAACTTCGTCGTTTAAAACTAACGTGTCCTCAAAANATTCNGCAATGGTATGTTTTGTAATGTCATCTTTAGTAGGNCCTAATCCTCCGGTAATCAAAACAATATCAGCTCTTTCTTGCGCTTCTTTNAATGCGTTTAAAATGTGCTGCTTNTCATCTTGAATNGAGGTTATTTGGTATACGGAAACGCCNATTTTATTCAATTCAGTTCCAATCCACTGTGAGTTTGTATCTACAATTTGACCGATTAAAATCTCGTCTCCAATCGTTATAATTTCTGCTTTCATTTTATTTTGATTTCTAAAAGGAACACTCGCTGTGTTGACTTTGAAGCGTGATCAATGTACGTACTACTTAACTCTAATATTAAAGGCTTCTTTCCCTTCGATGGTTCCTACTAAAACATCGTTTTCTACAACACGCCCTACTCCTGCTGGTGTTCCCGTGAAAATGATATCTCCTTTTTTCAAGGTGAAATATTGCGATACATAGGAAATTAATGCATCGATTTTCCAGAGCATTTCCTTAGTATTTCCATCTTGAACAAGCACACCGTTTTTGGTCAATTGAAATTTTAAATTTTCTAATTCGAACGCTTCTTTTGGGTAAAATTCNCCTACTACTGCACTACCGTCAAAGGCTTTTGCTTTTTCCCAAGGCAAGCCTTTTTCTTTGCATTTTGCCTGCACATCGCGAGCGGTAAAGTCGATTCCCAAACCAATTTCATCATAATATTTAGATGCAAATTTTTCTGATATGTGTTTTCCAACTTTNTTAATTTTCACCAAAACCTCTACTTCAAAATGAATATCGTCTGAAAATGGCGGTATAAAAAAGGGGTTTTTCCTCGGTAAAATAGCAGAATCTGGCTTTAAAAAAACCACCGGATGTTCGGGTCTTTCATTCGCCAATTCTTCAATGTGTTTTGCGTAATTGCGCCCAATACAGATAATCTTCAAAATATATGTACAATTTATAAATTCTGAATCCCCTCTTTGGAGAAACTCTTTTCGTATACCTCTTCATTTAAATCACTCTCCTGCCTCCGGAAAAACAATCGCTTTATTCCCAGAAACAATAATTTGACTTTGCAAATGACAGTTTACAGCTCTTGACAAAACCAACGTTTCAATATCTGCTCCTATTTTTTTTAAAGTTTTCGGGGTGCTATCGTGTGTTACTGATTCAACATTTTGCACAATTATTGGNCCTTCNTCTAAATCTTCTGTAGCATAATGNGCCGTAGCTCCAATTAATTTCACACCACGATCATANGCTTTNTTATAGGGATTTGCACCTTGAAATGCAGGTAAAAAAGAATGATGAATATTAATAATTTTCTCTGGATAACGNTTGATAAAATCGGAAGATAATATTTGCATATACCTTGCCATAATCACCAAATCGATCTCGTTTGACGCTAGCAATGCTATGATTTGAGATTCTTGCTGTAATTTTGTATCTGCTGAAACCGGTAAATAATGATACGGAATTCCAAACATTTCTGCGATAGGTCTCAATTTATAATGATTACTGATAACCAACTTAATATTACATTCTAAACTCCCTTCTTTTTGACGTGCTAGCAAATCATATAAATTATGACTTGTATGTGAGACCATAATGGCAACATTTTGTTTTACTCTGCCAAAATTTACAGACCAATCTAGCTGTAAAGGTTTTGCCATTTCTGAAAAACACTCTTCAAGGGCTGTTTTAGAAATATTTGCTTCCTCCGCATCTAATCGAATTCGCATGAAATATCTTTTTTCAATGGAATTCACATACTGTTGGCTACTTAAAATGTTAAACCCTTTTTCGTAAAAGAAATTTGTAATTTTAGCAACCAATCCTTTTTGATCTGGACATTGTATTAAAAAAGTAACTACTTGTGATTTCATACATTTTAAACATTTATACTTCAACTCGACGCAACAACTTATATTGTGAGATCGTAGGGCTATAAGAAATATTTATGGAATCCACTTTTTAGGGAAATTAGGTTTTCTTTTCTCTAGAAAAGCATCTCTTCCTTCTTTTGCTTCTTCGGTCATATAGGCCAATCGTGTGGCTTCTCCAGCAAAAACTTGCTGTCCCACCATACCGTCATCGGTTAAATTCATGGCAAACTTCAACATTTTTATAGAGGTTGGCGATTTTTCTAAAATTTCTTGTGCCCATTGAAATGCGGTATCCTCTAATTCTTCGTGCGGAATTACAGCATTTACCATGCCCATTTCATAAGCTTCTTGTGCCGAGTAATTTCTTCCTAAAAAGAAAATTTCCCTAGCTCGTTTCTGACCTACCATTTTTGCCAAATACGCTGAACCATAACCTCCGTCAAATGACGTAACATCTGCATCTGTTTGTTTAAAAATAGCGTGTTCTTTTGAAGCCAATGTTAAATCGCAAACAACATGCAAACTATGACCTCCACCTACTGCCCAACCTGGAACAACAGCAATTACTGCTTTTGGCATAAAACGAATCAATCGTTGTACTTCGAGTATGTTTAAACGATGGTAACCATCATCTCCTACATAGCCTTGATGTCCGCGAGCTTTTTGATCACCTCCTGAACAAAAGGAATACACTCCGTCTTTGGTACTTGGTCCTTCTGCAGACAATAAGACAACACCAATGTTTACATCTTCGCCTGCATCGTAAAAGGCATCGTATAATTCTTTGGTTGTTTTTGGTCGAAACGCATTCCGAACATTGGGTCTATTGAAGGCAATTCTTGCAACTCCATTCGACTTTGTATAGGTAATATCTTCGTATTCTTTAACCGTTTTCCAATCCGCTTTTATCATATTTTACGCTTTTATTAAGACAATTCGATCTGATTCAATAGTAATTCGTTTTTGCTTGTATAAGTTTCCAATAGCTTTTTTAAATGCCTTTTTACTCATTTGCATTTGAAATCGAATCGATTCTGGTGAACTTTTATCAGTCAATAAAACAAACCCTTCTCTACTCGCTCGCTTCCAACTTGTGAAGTACTTTGTCTACATCTGAATTGATTACATTTCTAAAACCCTGTGGTCGTAATGAAACATCTACTTTACCATCTTCTCTGAGTGTTTTTATATAACCAGTAACTTCCATGCCTTCTTCCAAATCTTGGAAAATTTCATTTCGATATAACAAACCGTCATATTCCTCATCTATTAAAACCGTAAATCCTAAATTGGTTTCGGTTTCTATAATGAGCTGCACTTTATCTCCTTCTTGTAAATCCATTACTTTATATATTTAAAATATGCTGTTAAAACTATATTATTTTTTGCACTTGGCGTAAAAATTTCTAAAATCTTTGGCTTTTCTGAGGGTGCATAAAATCCTAGCAATTCTTTATCTACGTTTTCGGTAGTTGCTGCTACATGGTATTCAAAACCATGCATTTTACACAAATTTTCTGCAGTTAAGCAATGTGGGGTTTCAAAATAAGCTGTTGCATTAGTGGTCGAAGGACCTGGAATGATTTTAAAAATACCTCCTCCTGAATTATTAATGATAATAATTCTAAAACTAGCAGGAATGTGTGCGTTCCATAAGGCATTACTATCATAAAAGAAACTCAAATCACCCGTAACAAAAACGGTTTGCTTTTCACTTGAAAAAGCGGCTCCAATTGCAGTACTCGTACTCCCATCAATCCCACTTGTACCGCGATTACAAAAAACATTGATCGATTTTTTTATAGAGAACAACTGAGCGTATCTAATAATAGCACTGTTACTTACTTGCAGATTCGAATGTGCTGGAATACTTTCTAAAACCTGTTCGAAGACTTTAAAATCCGAATGCTCAATTGTAGACAAATACCTGTGATGTTTGACTCTTTTCTCATCTCGTAATCGCAACCATTTCTGTTGGTAGTCCGTTGCTACTTTAAAAACCTGTTTGTTAAAGGTTTCAAAAAAGGCAATTGGATCTTGTTGAATAAATTCTGTGAGACAAAAAAAGGTATTAGTTGCTTTTTTCGAATCGATGTCCCAATGGTGTTTTGGAGGATACTTTCGTAAGAATTGCTTGACTCTTTTGGAAATTACCATGCCCCCAAAAGTAATCAACACCTCAGGTTGCAGGGCATTAAATTCGGCATCACTTAAAGAAAAGATCAATTGATCGATAGCATCTACTACATTCTCATGATGCAAATTAGAAGTGGTTTCTGTAAGGATTAAAACAGAAGGATCTTCGGCATAAAAATGAATAAGTTCGTTTATTTTTTCATCCGGATAATTAACGCCTACCAATATAATTTTCTTCTTGGCAGCATTCCAAACATCCCCAAAAAAAGAATAATTTACGTGTGAATTATCAACAGAACTCATCGAAATATGAGGAAAATGAAAAGTATCTAACGTCTTTACTGTTTCATACAAGGGTTCATCAAAAGGAACATTTATATGCACTGGACCTTGATTGGATGTAGCTATTTGTAAGGCCTCTCCTATTAACTGAGAATTCCGAGCTTTGAACCTTGGGTTCTCGATTAAATTTGCCGAAAACAAAATGTGGTTTTCAAAGACATTCTCTTGCCGAATTGTTTGTCCATCACCAATATCAATCAAATGTTTTGGGCGATCGGCAGATATAACTACCAATGGAATGTTGCTATAAAAAGCTTCTGCAATGGCGGGATAATAATTTAACAATGCAGACCCTGAAGTACATAAAACGGCAACAGGTCTTTTGGTTTGTTGAGCGATACCCAATGCAAAAAAAGCAGCACAACGTTCATCAACAAGGCTGATCGTTTTAAAATCTTTATGATTTGAAAAACCAACGGTTAATGGCGCATTTCGTGAACCAGGAGAAATAACAACCGTATCAATTTCAAATTGATGACAAGCTGCAATAACCAGTTGTGCTAATTCTTTTTTTGGGTACATTTTTTTAAACCTTTTTTAAAGATTTAAAAAGTTATCTGTTAGAAGTGAGTCACTAAAAACGAAAAACTTTCTAGTTTCCTTTTTTATAATCTGCTAAGAATTTCGCCAATCCGATATCGGTTAAAGGGTGCTTAAGCAAACCTTCAATAGCACTTAGAGGTCCTGTCATAACATCTGAACCTAATTTTGCACAATCAATAATATGCATGGTGTGACGCACAGAAGCGGCTAAAATTTGAGTTTCAAATCCGTAGTTATCATAAATCAAACGAATTTCTGAGATTAGATTTAGTCCGTCCGTAGAAATATCATCCAAACGACCAATAAAAGGAGACACATAAGTGGCACCTGCTTTGGCAGCTAACAATGCTTGCCCTGCCGAAAAAACTAAGGTTACATTGGTCTTGATTCCTTTTGAAGAGAAGTATTTACAGGCTTTTATTCCATCTTTTATCATTGGTAACTTTACCACGATCTGTGGGTTTAAGGCAGCCAAAGCTTCTCCTTCTTTTACCATTCCATCAAAATCGGTTGCAATTACCTCAGCAGACACATCGCCTTCTACTAATTCACAAATTTCTTTGTAATGATTGATGATGTTTTCTTGTCCAGTAATTCCTTCTTTGGCCATTAAAGAGGGGTTGGTTGTTACTCCATCTAAAATACCTAAAGCTTGTGCTTCTTCTATTTGATCTAAGTTTGCAGTATCGATAAAAAATTTCATATGAATGTATTTAGTTGTAAATTCAATGTTTATGTTTGTTTTAAAGCGGTTTTCAACATGTTTTATTGTATGTGCTACAAAAAAAGAAATCGCTTCTCTATCAAAAGCAAAGATAGGCACTCAAACACAATTTTATATCTGGAATAAAAGTATTTTTTTATGTTTTATAAACAATTGTAAAAGTTACAACAATAGCTTTTAGAGTTT
>JGI20154J14316_10002215_pt1 | contig 16602 bp, 18 predicted proteins | sample COG_04_FD_14316 | JGI IMG/M metagenome (IMG submission 14316) | reverse complement strand
AGGGGATCGGACACCATTTGTGGCAGGTGCTGCCGCGGGAGTTCTGGGTGCGTCCCTGTGTAATAGTAGTTCTTCTTCTTGGGGCGGTGATAGTTCTTGGGATAGTTCTTGGAGCAGTTCTTCTATCGGTGGTACTTCTCGGCGCTAAATCATATAAAACTAAATAAATCAAAAAAAATTAAAAAATAAATAAACGGAAAAACAATATAAAAACCATCAAAAACTATAAAATATTTAAGGATTTTAATCCTTTTTTTAATATTTCTTCTATTACATTAACAGTCATAGAATTCCCTATTAATATTTTCATTCTGTGATCAGATAATGATATTATTTTACCAGATGGATTAAATCCTTGTAACTTGAAGTATTCTTTTACAGATGCTTTTCTTTCCATAGGAACACACCACATATTAGGTTGTGCTGTAATACAAGGAACCCATTTATCAGAATTTGGAAAATTAGCATTCCTGAAACCAGTATCTATAAATACAGCATTCTCTGGAACATTATTAAATAATTCTTTATTAGATTCTTTTTTTTCATTCTTAGATTTATTAGATTTATCTACAAAATCATTTATATTTAACATAGGAACTGTTTCTGGGAATGTATAATCACATTTTTTATATTTATTTAATACACCTATTATATATAATCTATCTCTAGATTGTGGGATTCCTAATTCTTTAGAATTAATAACTTTATAATGAATAGAATATTTATTAATATCATTTAATCTTTTTAATATTTCATTAAAATATGATCCATTATTTAATGTGACTAATGTTTTTACATTTTCTAAGATGAAAAACTTCGGCGATACAGTTTTTATTACTTTTATACAATCTTCAAATAAATTTAATCGAGGATCTACAGATGTTTTATATTTATTTGCTCTGCTATAGGGTTGACACGGAAATCCTGATACATAAATATCAATATATGGGATATCTTCAGGTTTTCTTTTAGTCATATCATTAAATAATATTTTAGGATTGTGATTTTTATTAATATATTCCGTGGCATATTCACTTATTTCAGATGAAAATTCATGTTCATAATTTAAATTATATTCATTACATATATTTTTTAGTGCTTCTATAGGTGCTTCAATTCCAGAACAATCTGTACCTATTTTTAACATTATATATATAAGTATTTGAAAATAATTTTAAATTTATTTTATTCATATGATAAATTTGAATAAAGTTTTTAAAAATATAAATAAAGAAACTTGCTTACGAAATATAAGCATAAAACTTACGACATATCTTACAACTTAGATGGTTATCACCTGTGATATGACCGTTTTCGTTGAAAACATGCGCCGCGAGGAAGCGAACCGTTTCTGGAGCATGACTAGGAAGGTCCAGAGGTTTTCTGCTCCTGTTTTGGGTGATATGAATCCCCCTCAGCGCATAGCAACACCAGTATCAAAACACATACATGCCCCTTTGAGTTTTACGAGAGCAAACGAAGGTGATTTAAAAGTCGGGCACATCGTCAGGTATACAGATAGGAAAATCGGTTACATGTTTTGCATGGTCACCCGCATAGCTGACTCGGGCAAGTCTTTCAGAAAAGAAGACGGATATATCAAGGATAATGTGTTTTATTCTTCTGGTGTACAAAACGAAACGAACAAAGATATTTTGAATGTATCACGTGTTTTGCATATAGTTGTCATTGAACAACTTCTGAAAGTCTCATCTAATAATTAAGGAATAATAAAAAAATACTAAAAAATTAAAAAAAAATAATTAAAAAAAAATAAATAAAACAAATTATCACCGACTAAAAAATACAAATTTAGTGGACCAAGGTGATTTTTTTTAACATTATATATATAAGTATTTGAAAATAATTTTAAATTTATTTTATAAATTTGATTTACAATTTAAAAAATATTTAAAATAATTTAATAATGAATTATCCTAAAAATTCTCGTACTGCCAGGGCTCTGTACGATGCCAAAAAGAGTATGGAAGAAGCCGCGGAAAAAACGAAACAAGCAAATGAACTTTATGAAAAAGCATTACGCCGATCCAAACTCAAAGATATTTTAGATGAATATAGTGTTGATGAAATTCTAGATATTGCTTTTGAGAAGAAAGAAGATGAAAAAGCATTAAAAGAAGCAGAATTAGAAGATGATATTCAATTTGTCGATTGTGAGAATTCAACCGATGATGATATTGAAATTACAGATAGTTTAAGTCCTGTTCCTTCTGAAACATATGATGAAATTGTACCATTATTTACATATTTTGACAAAAAAGACAAACTATTTTATAGTGAAATTAATCAAGAGTGCGGTCAAGGACCTATACGATGTAGAGAAATATTGACTGGTAAACTATTTCATGGTGCCCGAGACTGTGGTGAGCGAATATACAGTCACCGACCAAATAAACCAAATGAACTTCACTATTTCTTCCAAAAAGTTAATGGCGGCAAAGTAATTTCCTCAAAATGGGATACAACATTAGAAGCAACTCATTATTGTAACAATTGTATAGAAATAAAACAAAACACCAAAACCATTTCGTATAAATGTCTAGGTCATTAATAAAATATGGAAGAATATTATAATTTTTTAATATTTAAATTTATTATATAATATATATATGAATATACACCCATTATGGTTTATATGTATTTTTATTAGATTATCCTTATTATTAATTATTAGATATATTGTAAAACTAAATAAAAATAAATATGTTAGATATTTTTTATCATCTATTTTATTATTATTTGGAATAGGATTTATGTATAAAGGAATGACTGGATCTAATAATGAAACACAAATAACTAAGGTATTTTGGCATGAAACTAGATATGTTCATGGAATATTATATATTTTATCTAGTATTTATTTATTCAATAATAATTTAAATATGTGTTCTTTATTATTATTATCAGATTTATTATTTTCAATATCATATAGAGTATTCCTAAAAAAATAATCATCTAACATTCCATATTGATGAATAGTTAGATAATATTTTTATTATTTTTTTGATTATTTATATTTTTATTCGTTTTTGATTTTTTCTACATATGTTTTTAGTTTTTCAATGCGAGATAACATTCCTTCATTTTTAATTATAATTTTCCAAAAATCCAATATTTCATAAACTTTCTCTTCATGAATTACTAAATATTCAAACCATTTCACTTTTATCTCTTTTTTCATTATTCTGATACTAATAGATTCAAAATCTTCTTCTAAACAATGATCATCTATACTATAAACCTTATTTCCATCAGTTATGAAATTTCTAGCACAATGATCATTTGCACCAATTACCAATCTGAACATAAAATTCTCAAACAAATCCATAAAATTGTCCTCATTTATATTATCAAAATTATAATTATTGTTTACACCATTATAGATATAAACATTTGTTTCTATTTTACTACTCTTCAACTCTTTTTTAGTAAAATCATAATCCAATAAGCTATCAGACTTCATCCAATTCTGTCCGAATAAATTTATGAATTCCACATTCAAATGATTCATATCTAATGTCTTCTTAACTATTTCAGATCTCATGATTTGTTTTCTCATTTTTATTTCTATAGGTCCTTTCAAGACATACTTTTTACCATCTTCTAAAGAAGTAGCGAAATATACTTGTGGTTTCCCTCTACTAGTAATCAGTTGTACTTGTACTACATCTTTAAATCCAGGAATTTTCTTTTCAAATGAACCACCAGCATCCTCAACATCTGTCTTTTCATTTTCTATATCTATTTCTATTTGTTCTTTCCATTTCTTATATAAGACCTTTGTTTTACCATTTCCCAGATTTTCTTCATCATCCAAATATACTTTCTTACATTCAGTAGCATACCTATCACCTTCTAATCCGTATATGTTTTCATTCACTACGAGTGAATTATCAAAGAAGAACTTATATCCACTAGTTCCTCCAGATACATGTTTATCTTTCACCCAGAAAGGTAACTCTACAAATTTCCTAGGTTCTAATAGTTCTATATCTAAAGAATACTCTTGATTTAGTTCTGGTCTCCTATTAAACATAATATATGCTGCCCATACTAAATTATTTCTTCCAGAAAATGAATATAATTTACAATATTTCTTTCCAATGTATTCACGAATACTCTTAAAATCTTCTCTGCGAACACATTCAGTCATTTTTACAGACTCAATCATTTCTTCTGATTTAGGAACAATCTTATTCATACTATAATGCAAAGATAAACGAGATAACCAAGCAGTATCATGTGTCTTTTTCAATCTGCAACATATTGCCACATATTTAAATAAATCTTCATCAGAACATTCTACGATTTCATTACTTAATTCTATATGACCTATATCTTCATTCGTAATATAAACTAGTCTTTTTCTCAAAGAATTAGGTGTTCCTTCATTAAACAGTATTCTAGAATAATATAAACATTCTTCTTCCATTCCTCTTCTCATACATTTCTGAATAACAGAATATAACAATCCGATACTCCCTTCACTAGTCTGTTTTCTCAGAAATGCCATCAGTTTTTATTTATATTTATTAAATTTGAATTTTCAAATTTACTTTAAGAAGAATAATTTAAATATTATATATATTATATAATGTTAAAAGGAGGCGGAAAATGTTCAATATGTGGTTCTCCCGGAGTAACTAAAGCAAGTTGTCCTTTAAATCCTTCTGCTAAAAATCCTAAACCAGACAAGCACCCGATGGCGACATCATCCAAGAAAGATTCATCTAATAAGAACGACCCCCCTATAATTGAACCCCCGCAACCTGTCGCACCAAAACAAGATAATTCAGAAACATTATATGGAATAATTAATGATATAAAAGTGTCTTGTCCTGACCAAGAACTAAATTTAGATTTACTTAAAAAAAATATAAAGGATAAAAAACTAGTTGCCAAATCTTTAAAAAAACCAACGAAGGGTTCCTCATTAAATGTTGAACCTGATCTAAATGTAGCACTACTTCAACAAGATGTAAAAAAACAAAAAGATAAAAAGTCCAAAAATAAAAAACCGGCACCCAAAAAACCTAAAAAAGGTAAATCCGTTATAAATCTTAAAGATTACCTTGTTCCAGGATACATTATGGAAGAAAAACTATTTAGTGTTACAGTAAAAAAACAATTATTATCAGATGAGGCAAATGCTATAGTTGTACTAGTTACTGATAACCGTGATGGAGGAAAAGAATATGTCCTTAAGGCTGAATTACAAGGAGGAGGAGAGCCGCAAATTCATAATGAAGTAAATATGATGAGTATGATAGCACGAGGTACTCATTATAATTCTACGATCATTCATATTAAAGATAAAGATATTACAGAAGGAGGTATACCTTTCTTGAAGGTATGGGGTATGGGCGGGTCGCCTCAGATTCACCATACTATAAGCAATGGCGGACCTAAAGTTCGCTGTCTTGTTGAGGAAAAATTAGATGAATCTTTAGCTCAATATGCTAAAAAGGGTTTGACTATTCCTCAAATAAAAGAAATGGCTCGTGAATATTTAAAAATTTTACAATATATTCATTCTAGAGGATTTGTTCATTCAGATATCAAACCCCCTAATTTAATGTTAAAACATGAAGGCGGTTCTATCAAATATTATATCATAGATTTTGGAATAACTACTAGATATACCATCAAAGGTTTACAACATAGAGGTCAAGGTACCCCAGTGTATCAGTCAATATATTGTGAAGAATTTACAGTTAATAAAGCAAAGAGATTCATATCTCGTTTAGAAGATGTAGAAGCACTGGGATACATATTATTAGAGTTATCTACTGGATCGTTGCCTTGGTCAGTGAAAGATTCACCAATAGGTAGTCGTCTGAAGTCTAAATTGGGAGCAGAAGAATATGCTGAAAAAATAAAGGATACTAATTTAAGAACTGCAGTTATTCAAATGGTATCAGCTCATAAAGGTCACTTCTCTACAGAACCAGAATATAAAAAACTTATTAAATTATTACAATAAAATATCTGTATTACCCCACATTTAATAATTAATCAAATTATATGGTATTTCTTTTGAATTAAAATTTTTAATTATTTTCCCCATATCTAAAGGATCACCTTCTTTTTCTAATATTGTCAATTCAAATGTTTTGGTATTTCTTTCACAAAATTCTTCTATACCGTCCATTTCTTCACATAATTCCTCCATGATTCCTCGGTTCATTTCATCAAAATCTATATCATAATATTCACCTGTTTCTTTTGCTTCTTCTAATAGTTTATCATAAGCATATAGCGATTTTTGAAAATCATCCCAAAATTGTTTATCTTTTATATCGTCCATTACTGTATTTTCTTCTTCATGTAAATCAATCCAAAATTGTTTATCTTTTATATCGTCCATTACTGTATTTTCTTCTTCATATTGTAATATTACTTTTGATTCTTGAATATTATTTTCAATAATATAATTAGTAGGTTTCATATCGGCAAATAAGAAAGGTTCCATCGGAATTGATATACAAATACTTGGCACCAATAATGTCAGATATTTCAAGATGTGCATGATATTCATAATATTGTTAATATTGTTTAATATTCTTATAAATATATTTCAAATTTATAGTAAATTTGATTTAGATTATACAGAACTTCCAAATATCTAATACAATGAACTTTATCATTTACATTCTATTTATTCTGGAGATTGTTTCACAAATTCACGGGTATAATTACGATAAATATAATGGGTTCAACGGTTATACAGGTAATACTGGATCTTTGAATCATAATCCTCATATGCAGGACAAAATCAGATCCAGTTTCAAAAGGCGTAATATACTTGGTCAAAAGTCGGATAGTGGTAAAACAAAACACATACCATTTTATTCAAAATATAATAAAAGATATGGTAATTTAGATAGTAAAACACACTTCATAGAACCTACGAATGATCCTAAGGTAAATGAATACATATTAAATAAAAAACTTATAAGTGAACCTATTAAAATTGATGATGATGATCTAATCAGAGTTTTACCTGTAAAATATTATGATAAATATTCATTCAAAGATAATTGGGCTAATTCCTGGAAAGATTCAGATGTATGGTAATTATATATTAATTGATTAATCAATTCCTTTCATCTTCTTACACCATTGTGAAGGATCATTCTTATCTGGCGGTGAATTAATATATTCCCATATAAATACTCCTTTCATATCAGGATATGTTTTTTTAACTTTTTTGACTTCTTCTAATGATGTATTAAAATCATCATATTCTCCTCCTAACATACCGAATACTACTTTTTCAGGGGGATATCCATTTTTTATAATACTATCATATGTTTCTAATGTATATGAATTATAACATTGAGTATTAAACCATTTAATATATTTACCTTCTTTAGAATTATATAATTCTTTGTATGAAAATCCACCCATGCTGGAACCATCTGTCATTAACGAATCTGCTACAGGCGCCATAGTTATAGTGAAGTCTTCTCCGAAATCTTTAATTAATGTATCAATTAATTTTTTTACATCATTGATATTCACACCTTCTTCGATATCCAAATCGATCCCTGTAATTATTTTATATTTTCTTAAAAGTTTGAATAATAACGGATAATATAAATCAAAATTACTGAATAAAGCACCATAAGCACTGCCGGCACCACCAACCATTAATATTATTTCAACTCCTTGTTCATATACTTTTTGTAATTCTATCCATACATTATCAAATCTTGGTGAATCCGGATCATAATTATTCAAATGAATATATGGGTCATTTTTGTATGAAGAAAAATGAATAGATGATAAAATTATTGTATCAATATCTTGAATATGTGGATATAGTTTTTCTAATCCACAGAAACTTTGATAATAATAAATTGTTTTCATATTTATAAGTTATATTATAAATATAATATTTAAATAATAATTATCTTTATTCATTGAATAAATTTGAAATGTTCATTTAGTTTATTTATAAAGATTAAAGTACTGATTTGAACATATTTCAACCAGTAACATATACATAAAAATACTCAAAGAAACAAAAGATACCATCATCATGAATGTTTTCGCTGAAAAGTTATTCAATATCCTTGATAATTCTATACCATCTCCACCGGTATCCCCACTCGCATCACCAATGGTAATTGTGTCAACACAACCCTATACCAACCACCTAATTAAAGACCCATATACCATCGAACCTGGTAACCTTGTCTCATACAACATGGGGCGCGGATCTACTAAGCGGGAAGTAGTAGCACGTGTTATATCTGTTTCTGATTCCCGGAAGTCTATCCGGACCGAAGATGGCAGCATTGTGGGAGGAGAGTTTATACCTTCGGGTATTCGCATCAGTGGCAACCCGACGGTAGTCTTAATACAAGATACCAAACTTTTCAAGGTCATCGTTAACACAAAATACGTCGCCGCTATCAAAACTAAGAAACATCTACTCACAGGTTCAAAAAATCCATGTAATTTCAGCGTCGCCACTGCAACAGCACTCACACAAATGAAAAATATTGTAATACCTCACCTGCGAGCAAATGGTTATATTTTAGACGAACACCTTTACAAATCAAGGACCTCATATGATTATCTAAAAATCCAGGCACCCTCCAGCACAAGCAGTGTATGTATTTTAGAGTATGGACTACATACCACATCAAAATCATGGAAAATAGGTACCATTAGGGTAATGGGTGCAAATGAGCAAAAGATAAAAAAATACGTTAACATCAAGGTTCGTGGGCAAAGTGAATATTTCTGTTACTATGGTGCGAACATAGAAAAAACTATTAAGATGATAAAAGACTTATTGGGATAACCAACCATAAAAAAAAAAAATAAAATAAATAAATAATAAAAATAAAAACTAAAAAAAATTAAAAAAAAATAATAATAATATTTTTTTTATAATAATTTAAATATGCCAACTGAAATTATTTCCGGATTATGGTTTGGAGATATTGATTCATTGAAAAATCCAAATTTTTTTAAAGATAATGATATAAATATTATTATAAATTTAACAGATTGTAATTTTAAAATAGATAAAAAAGTTTCATATATCAATGTACCATTATCAACATATAATATTTATTCAATGAAAAATGTTATAGGAAAAATAACAGAGAACATTCATAATAATATTGAATTAAATAATATTTATGTATATTGTTTGAATGGGATAACAATATCTCCATTAGTATGTTCATTATATTTATTAAAATATGGTAAATTAAATAAATATGATATACCGCCAATATTGAAATCTAAAAATGATCAAGTATTAATTAATATTGATGAATATGATAATTTAATATAATAAACCTATTGATGATATAACAAGTTAATTAATTATTAAAATAATATTTATATATATTATATAGAATGTCTGGGTCTGGAAATCAAATACAACTTGTAGCAAGAGGTAATATTGATGCTTCTATTACTGGTAATCCTTCGATTACTTTCTTTAAATCAGTATACAGAAAACATACTAATTTCTCTATGGAGGATATGATTGTAGATACAATTTCTAAACCATTAGCAGGTCATAAATATCCCGTTAAAATTCCAACGGGTACAGGTGATTTATTGTACGGAACAAATTATATATTAAAAGGAAATAGTACATATTGCGGTAATGGTATAGCAAATATTTCTACGGCAGTTATAGATAATATTGCTTTTGTTATTAATTCTAGAGAAATTGATAAAACATATGGTCACTATCTAGAAGTATATCATGAATTAAATCAGGAAAATCCAAATTCAACTATTACTAATTTGGGTAGGATTGAAGATTCATCTCTATATCATATAGCACATAATGCAGATATATCTGTACAAGCTACACATAAATCTATGATAAATAATAATAGATCTGATACTAGTTATTTTGATAATGCTTTATCTAAACCCACTAATATTATGGGACATGGATTAGGATATCCGCCTACGCATTTTCAGAGAATGTCTAAGTGCGGTGGTACTTATTGTTCTCCATCTTATTTACAAGAACAAAATGCTTCATATAATACATATCTTAATACTAATGATACCGAAGGTAATAATCCTTTGCGAGATGCTGGTTATAGTTCTAATTATAATTATGTAGCATCTATTAATAATAGACCTACATCTTCGGGACACGTCTCGGGTATGAATAGAAATCGGTTCCATGTAATTATTAAAAATGCAACTGTTTTTGAGGATAATATCAGTGCATCATTTACTTATGAGTTTTCAGGTCTAAATCAATTTATAGTTAATGCTTCATATACATCACGAAGAATTACTGGGTCCATCAACACCGTCACAGATTTTTTTAATAGCGGTAACGATGGAAAAATATTTAATGTGACATCTATTAATGGTAATGAAGTAACAATAAGTAGTACCGATACCGGTAGTCAATTTGGCGATAGCGGTAGTGGTGATAGTTCGGATTATAAAATTGAATTTACTATGACTGCTCCAAAAATACATTCGGCAAATTTATTGAACGCCTCTCAAATATCAGAATCTATTAATAAAGGTGATATATTAGGTGATTGTACTGTACCATTAAATTTTTGGTATTGTAAATCACCTGGTTTAGCAATACCATTATGTGCTTTACATAAAAGTGTTGATGTTGAATTATATATGCAATTTGCTGGTATAAATGATGCTGACTGGACTAAAGATGGTTTAACTTTTACAGATAAATCTATAACCTATGATCAAAATATAAATAATACTAATGATATAGTTAATGCATATAAAATAGGTAATCTAAAAGGTATATTAACGGCACCTGATAAATTTAATTTTGATGTTGATATAGCAGTTACATATATATATTTAGATAATATGGAAAGAAAAAGATTTTCACAAAGTTCTCATGAATATTTAATAGAACAATTACAATTTCAATATGAAAATGGGCAAACAAATAAAGATGTAGATATTTCTTCTTTCCAACATCCAGTAAAAGAATTAATATGGACTGGACAACCATATTTAAAAAGCAACATCAAAAATTTAGATGTTATTACATCATCAAATGATACGGTTAATGTAAATAATTTAAATAATTTAAATAATGGTACTTATGCACATAAATCGGGTATTAGATGGGTTTATGGTAATACAACTGAAGATAATTGTTTATATGGTGGTGGTATCCAAAATGCTGATGAAAGTAAAGGTTTTGGTAATGCTTGTTATGTCGATACATTAGATATTAATACCGGTCAAGTAACAAACAATACTGTTGTGGTGGCAGATGGTCAGACGATCTCTGATTTAAAAGTTGCATGGACATCCATAGGTTCAGGAAAATTTGTACAAGGACTGCTAGGACCCAGTACTCCTGATTGTCTTGATTATGTAACATATAAATTAAAATTTAATTCAACTGATAGATGTCAACCCAGACCATTACAATATTTTACTAGAGAAAATGTTTATAAATACCATAAGGGTGGGTGTATATCTGTTCCAGATAGTATAGCAGTATATTCATTTGCATTAAATCCTACAGATACCTCACCTAGTGGTACATGTAATTTTTCTAATATTGATGATATTAAAATTGAAAGAGGTAATTCCAGTTCAGTGACGGATAATAAATATAAAAAAATAAATGTTTATGCTATAAATTACAATATTTTGAGAATAGTCAATGGTCAAGCTGGTATTTCATATTTTTAGTTATAGTTAAACAAATAAAATAAATTATAAATATATATGTCATCTTCTTCTGTCATTCTTCAAAATAATGAAAATATTACATTTGTTTCAAATCCTAGCATAACATACTTTAAAAGTGTTTATAGAAAACATACTAAATTTAGTATTGGTTATTATGAAACAGGTACTGCTCTAAATTTTTTCGATGAAACGACTTCTAAAATAATAATACCTTTTGACGTCACTGCTGATTTATTATGTGATATATCACTTAAAGTAAAATTTATTACTGCTGAAAAAAAAAAATTCAAGCCCCCAGATGATATAGCATTACATTTAATCAAGAATATAACATTTAATTTACAAGGTAAACTTAATGATTTTGATAAATTAGATAAAGAATATATAAACTTCAATGCCATGTTAAATAATCCTCAATCGTCGAACTCAACTTATACTTTAGACGCGACCGGTAAATTGACTTGTAATAATGGAAATAATTTTCAAAATATGGCATTATGTGGAGGGATTACAGGTTCGGAGAATCTAGTAGATATTAAAAGCATGGATGCTATTATACCTTTGCCATTCGCGTTTTCTAAATCCATAGGAACGGCTATTCCATTATGTGCTTTCAATCAGACAACAACAACACCCCAAATTGTTATTAAAGGTAATGAGACCCCTATGCTCGATGAATCTCTAGTTGATATCACTAAATTTTTTAAATTTTCAGCTATTGCCAAATATATTTTTTTATCTGATGAAGAAAGAATAAGGTTTGTAAACGCTAGATTAGAATATTTATTTGAAAGAGTAAATACCTTTTCCGTTAGTTCCAAAATAATCAACATTTCTACATTAAATAAAAAACACCCAATAAAACAAATATTTATTGATATTGATAGTACCCCGATTGAATATAATATATCTATAAATGGCGTATCGATGTTTTCCAGTAAATTTTCACACGAATTTTTTTCTAAAGTAGAAATATTAAATAAATTTAAGGGGTGTATTTACGATAAGGTACCACTTTCAAATAAGTACCGGATGGGTCTTATAGATTTTTCTTTGAAAAATACAGAAGGACCTTCGGGATGTATTAGTCCAAGTAATAATATTATATACTTGACGGTATACACCAATGATAATGACAATGACAATACCCCTATCAATATACATACAGTATGCTATTATATATTACGTATATCTGATGGAGAATTAATTTACGTGTTTGATTAATCTTTTTTTTATATAATATATATATTATATGTCAGGGTCTATAGGAACTATTAGTTTAATAACACAAGTCGGTGAATTTGAGAATAAATACTTTATAAATAATCCTGACATTACTTTTTTTAAAAGTGTCTACAGAAAACATACAAATTTCACTAAATATTTGAAGCGCGATAAACACGAGTATTCCTTTATAACTCGAGACGGGATGCCTAATCCCATCTCCAAAAAAATAATAACCGGATCAGGAGACTTACTATCTAAAATATACCTTGAAAATAAATTCAAATTTAAAAAAAGTGGTGATGTTTCGTCCATCAAAATCTCAAACAATTTGGGTTCGAATATAATAAGTAGTGATGAAGGGAGTTTATCAATAGATATAAGTAGTAATAAAGGAGTATTCAAATCGTCAGGGTTATTTCAAGAAATAAAGGGGGAATTGGATAACCAATACACTGGAACCCCATATTTGGAGTGCACCGATAAATTTATATCTTGTAAAAATGGATCTCATTATAATTATACTACATTATCTGGAGGAGTCGGGGGGATGGTGTTGGGTGATACTTGTTTTGCTGATCTCGACTCGGTAATCGAGACTGAATATTTCTATACAATACCTGAATTTAGTTTTATGAAAGATTATGGTTTATCTCTACCTTTATTATCTTTAAGAAATGATGATATTTTTTTTAAAGTAAAATATCAAACTTTTGAAAAGATTTTTAAGAATAATTCAGGTGTGGATATTACTTTCGAATCTAATATTATACAAGAAATAATAGAATTGGATATTGCTGAAAAAAGTAGATTTTTAACTAGTCAGTTAACTTATTTAACAGAGAATATAACGCAGATACTAATAGACAGTACGGAGAAGATGGCATACAACATGACAGGGACAATTAAATTATGCAAATATTTATTTTTAGTAGGAGATCCGGAAGAAAATTCTTCCACTCCTACAGAATTAAAATTTAAAACATTAAATATCACGTTGGACGGTAATAGTATATGGGAAGGGGGAGGTGTATCCAAAGAAATTTTTACAAAACTGAATATTAATAAATATTTTATTGGATGCGGACGGGAAATTTTAGATGGTGACCCTGGGAATATAAAACTTGGTCAAATGGGTAGCATTGCTATGGTTCCATTCTCTATTGAACCTCTCAATTATACTCAGCCATCTGGGTGCATTTCTACATTAGGGAATTCTAGTAGATTCAACTTGAATTTACATCCGGATTCAACCAATAGTTTAGGGAACGTGGTGTTGTTTACAATTAATTATAATATTTTACAAATATCTGATGGAAAATCACAATTACAATACTCTTAAATATATTTATGTACTAATTTATTAACAAAGAAAAATATTACTGCTGCTACGAACGTTTTTAACAATATAAATATATTATTATTTTCTATAGACAATGCTCCACATATTAAAGTATTTACTTGTGTTAAATTTAGTATCATAAATATTACAAAAAATATAATTGAACTTTTGAATTCGTCTAATAAGGACGTATTATCACAAATATTTTTATTATCTTCTAGATCTTTTATATTCATTTTGATGTTACCTTGTTCTCTCATTCTTTCTATTTCCATTTGTTGTTGTTTCATTCTTTCTATTTCCATTTGTTGTTGTTTCATTCTTTCCATTTGTTGTTGTTGTTGTTGTTGTTGTTGTTGTTGTTGTTGTTGTTGTTGTTGTTGTTGTTGTTGTTGTTGTTGTTGTTGTTGTTGTTGTGTATTTACCATTTGTTCTTTATCTGAATTTATTTCATTTAAAATTGAGTTAACAACATCATCATCTTCATTCATATTTGAATTTTGACCACCGCCTCTCATTAATTCTTCTATAGATGTTCCACCACGATTTTCCATTTTATAATTTAATTATTCATTAAAAAATTTTAATTTAAACTAATTAATTTAAACTAACTATAACTAAATCATTATCAAACTTACCATATAAGAAACATCCCATTATAATGCCTATTAATATTGATATAAAATATTTTAAATATTCTTTCATATATATATATTTATATTACATTTTTATTACAATATTTTCTTCAATATTTTTATCTGTAACATATTTTATAAATATAGTTAATGATAAAGCAATTAATAATACTTTTGTATTGATAATATTATTTAAGTCTAATTTCATTTATATATATTACATATAAAAAATAATGGCAGACATGGATAATATTCTTGATTTATTCGATTGTAATGATAATAATAATGATGACGATAACTCTAATATCCCCATAAATGAGAATTATTTTATCGCTGAAATACTAAAACTTATAAAAGAAAGTAATGATTTCCCATTATATATTTATGTAATGATTAAATCATTATTACAAAAAAAAGAATTATTAAATAAAAATCAGATTAAAGAAATTATAGATATATTAGGAGTGAAACCGGAAATTAAAGAAGTTATTAAATATAAAGAAAAAATTGTTTATAAAGAAAGAAAGGGTAGGGTTTATGAAGGTGATGATTATTAATCAAAATAAACATGCTTGTTGATATACCGGTACTTCCTTCTCTTTCTTAGATTTATAATTACGTTTTTTATATTCTTCTTTTTCTTCATTATCATTTTCATATAATTCATATTTCTTTTTTTTATATAAACTTATTCTTTTCAATGACTGTTTCTCAAAACAAGGTATATTCTCATCTATTATATCACATATTAATTTATGATGTTCACCATATTTCCGAAAAATTCGTCCCACTGCCTGCTCTACTGATCCCACAGGACTGGATAATATTACTGTATCTAATGAAGGTATGTCTGCACCTTCAGAAAAGAACGAATATGTCCCTAAAATCACGCGTAAAGTAGCATTATGTTCTAATACTTCTGGATGAATTCCACCTATATATAAACCTGATACTTCTGATTTATAATGTTCATTTATAGTTTCCATCATATCTATTAAATGCTGTCTTCTTTCACTTAAAATTAATATTGTTCTTCCTTCATCGAAATATTTATATAAATAATTTAATATCATATCTGTTCTAGGTTTATATTCACAGATTTGATTTACCATCTTTGGTCGACAAATTGTTCCATTAAATATAGTTTGTTTTTTTATATATTTAGGGTCATCACATACATATTTAATTAATCTGGTTTCTACTTTATGTTCATTAATTTCATCGGGTGATTCATACACCACATCACCTATATAATATTTAAATACATAATCTGTACCATCATTTCTTTTAATGGTTGCTGATAAACCTAAAATATATTTAGGGGATACTTTTTTCATTGCTTTTGAAAAAACCTCTGCAGATAAATGATGTGCCTCGTCGAAAATTGCAAAACCAAATGGTTTAAATAAATCTGCCGGATACTCTTTCATAGAAAGACTTTGTAACATTGCTAATACTATATCTTTTCCTTCTACATCAATAGTTTTACCCTGAATATATCCAACTTTCGCATCAGGTATAAACTGATTTATACGTTCTGTCCACTGATCTAATAGGAAAGATTTATGACAAACCACAATTGTTTTCTTTTTAAGTTGACATGCGATATTAAGTCCTAATACTGTTTTACCACCCCCACATTTTAAAGAAATCATACCCGCCCCTCTAGTCTTAGCAGTTTCTAAATAA
>JGI20154J14316_10002209_pt1 | contig 16613 bp, 11 predicted proteins | sample COG_04_FD_14316 | JGI IMG/M metagenome (IMG submission 14316) | reverse complement strand
ACTTGGCGCAATGGATGGTACATGGCCAAACCGAACTCAACATGAACTCACTAGATAGTCGTCGCTTTTCCACGTGGGCCGATAAAACCTATTGCATTACACGAGCAATCGAGTCCTATGAACGCATGTATGCCTCGGCCTGCCCGAATGAGAATCGCCCCCATGGACGACCTATCAGAGTAAGCCCTCTACACACTGTCCTTGCCCAAAAAGGTGCGGTTCATAGTGTTGTTGCCGGCTATGAAAAACCGGGTTGGTTCAAAACCGAAAGTAATCAATTTGAATCTCATACTTGGGCTCACAATGAAGCTCATAGTGCTGTGGCTAGCGAATGTGAGGCGGTTCAGAAGAGCTGCGGTGTTGCTGATCTATCGGGCACGGCTAAATTCCGTATAACCGGCACTGATGCCCATTCTTTTTTAGATCATTTGTCGAGTAATTCTCTGCCATCAAAGGTTGGCCAAATAGCACTAACTCTTTTTCATGCTCCCAATGGGGGCATCATGGCGGAGCAAACGATTAGTCGTACAGGAGATAATGATTACATCCTGATGGGAGCGATCAGCTCTCAGTACAAAGATTATCAATGGTTACAATGGCATAGTCATGATTTTGATATCAACATACAAGATCTTACCGATTCATGGGGTGGTCTTCTGGTAACAGGCCCTAGAGCTCGCGATATCTGGAGTTGTGTACTTCAGAGGATTTGAGTAACCAAGCGTTCCCTTGGCTGACCTGTAAGATGATTCAACTCGACTCAGCCGAAGTTCTTGCGTTACGGGTGTCATATGCGGGGGAATTAGGCTGGGAACTCCATATGCCTAATTGGCAGGTTATATCTATCTATGAGACGCTCCAGTTTCATGGGCGATCTTTTGGTCTCAGGGATTTTGGAGGACAAGCTTTAAATAGCATGCGAATGGAGAAAATGTATCGCGCTTACGGACATGAATTTACCGAAGAAATATCGGGCCTTGAAGCCGGCATGGATCGATTTATTAACTTAGACCGAAAGTTTATCGGGTCAGAAAATCTTCTTCGCCGCTCTGCTGAAGGCTTGCAATCAAAGTTAGCGTACTTGGTTTTTGATGATCAAATTCCCGCGGAATGCTTCGGTAATGAAGCGGTATTCTGCGATGGTGAATTGGCCGGTATCGTAACCGGTGGCGCTTATGGTCATCGCGCAAATCAAAGTCTTGCTTTCGCTTATATTGATTCAGGCCTTTGTATATCAGGTCAGCAGTTAACGGTCGACACGTCTCTTGGCTCGCGACGCTGCCATGTAAGAATGGATGCGATCTATGATCCTGAAAACAAGAGCCTCAGAGACAAAAGTTAAAAAGTGATGATTAACGATAACCTTATCAATAAACGCTTCTATTCAGTCGGAGTTTAATCTGTGGCGAAGTTAACTGATCTTCCCGAAAAAGCCGAAGTTGTCATTATTGGCGGTGGAATCATTGGGTGCTCTATTGCCTATCATTTGACGAAACGAGGCATGAAAGATGTCGTTTTACTCGAACGCAAACAGCTAACCTGCGGGACCACATGGCATGCAGCGGGGTTAGTCAGTATGCTGTGGCCAACCCCTACTCTGACGGAACTCGCCAAGTACAGTCATGAACTCTATGCACGGCTAGAAGAAGAAACAGGTCAAGCAACAGGTTATAAGCAAATTGGAAGTCTCTCCATTGCCCGCACTGCGGAACGCTTAGAAGAGCTTAAGCGCCTTGCGTCAGTTGAAGCAGTATTTGGTGTTGAGGCTGAAATGATTAGTTTAGGTCGGCTAGAAGAGTTATACCCAGGTATTAATCCTGATGGCATATTAGGTGCGATGTATATTCGTCAAGATGGCCAAACAAACCCAGTGGACACCACAATGGCCCTAGCTAAGGGAGCGCGTATGGGTGGTGCTGCTATCTATGAAAACACCAAGGCTGAGGAACTCTGTATTGAAAATGGAGCAATTGTTGGTGTTCATACTGATCGGGGCTTTTTAAAATCATCAACAGTTATACTTTGCGGAGGCATGTGGTCTCGTGACATAGCTAAGAGTGTTGGAGTAGAGCTTCCACTTCATGCTTGCGAGCATTTTTATGTTGTCACAGAGGAAATGGATGGCCTTACGCCAAGACCGGTTTTGCGGGATTTTGATAAAGGAGTTTATTTCAAGGAAGATGCAGGAAAAATGCTGGTCGGCTGGTTTGAGCATAACGCCAAAGGACTATCCATGGATCGAATTAGTGAGGACTTTTGTTTTGATCAATTTCCCTGCGATATGGAGCATATCGAAGAATATTTAATCAGAGGTATGGAGACATTTCCAAAATTTGGTGAGGTCGGTATAAGAACATGGTTTAACGGTCCTGAAAGTTTTACTAGTGACAATCTTCATCTCATGGGGCCAACTCCAGAAGTTGACAACCTTTATGTTGCCTGCGGTCTTAATTCGAAGGGTATCGGAGCCGGAGGCGGTTTAGGCAAATTAATGGCAGATTGGGTTGTTGATGGTTATCCGTCTGGCGACATATCAGAATGCGATGTAACTCGACATCATCCTTGTCAGCGCACTGATCAATATGTTGCAGAACGCATACCAGAGGCTTTAGGGCACACCTATGCAATGCACTGGCCCTATTACCAATACCACTCGGCGCGAAACCTTCAGCAATCTCCTTTGCATGAAGTACTGAAGGATCACGGCGCATGCTTTGGTGAAGTTGGAGGGTTTGAGCGACCCAACTGGTTTGCTAAACCAGGACAAAAAGCTGAATACATATATAGCTACCGACGGCAAAATTGGTTTGCTAATACAGCCTCAGAACATATGGCTGTTCGAGAGACCGTAGGGTTATATGACATTTCCTCCTTCGGCAAGTTCGAAGTCTCAGGCAAAGATGCACTCACAACACTACAAACACTTAGTGCAGCAAACATCGATGTCCCTGTTGGTAAAGTGGTATACACCCAGTGGTTAAATCAGAGAGGTGGAATTGAAGCAGATCTAACGATTTGTCGTGTAGCTTCAGATAAATTTTGGGTTGTTACCAGCATAGGCTCATTTAACCGCGATTGGTGGCATTTAAAGAAGCATGCTCAGGGAGATACAAAAGTAGAAAATATCAGTGCCGCTTATGCATGCATGGCGCTCCAAGGACCCCTATCTCGTCAGCTACTTGAAAGCGTGACTGATATTGATCTTTCTTTCGATGCTTTTCCATTTGGCACAGGGCGGCATGCCAATATTGGAGGACACCTATGCTGGTTACAACGCATCAGTTATGTCGGAGAGCTCGGATGGGAGATTATGGTTCCAGCCGATAATGCGGAAAAGCTTTATACAACTCTTTATCAGGCAGGCAAATCATTCTCACTACAAAATGTAGGCCTTCATGCGGTCAATAGTTTACGACTAGAAAAAGGCTTTAGGCACTGGGGTCATGATATAGGTTCACATGACAACCTTCTTGAAGCTGGGCTGAATTTTGTTGCCGATATGACATCAGGTGATTTTATTGGCTACCAAGCATTGATGACTCAGAGAAGTAAGGGAGTACCCGAAAGGCGACTTGTCCAATTTCGATTAGAAAACCCTGATCCTCTGCTGTACCACAACGAGCCTATAGTGATGAATGGTGAGATTGTTGGTTACCTGACCTCAGGAGCATTTGGTCACGCTGTTGGGAGTTCAATTGGGATGGGTTATGTCAATGTACCTCTTCTTTCGAACGAAATAATTAGTGCGGCTGAGTTTGAGATCGAGATAGCGCTTGAACGTTTCTCCGCACAGGCTAGCCTGAGAGGGTGGTACGATCCTAANGGCCTAAAAATGAGACAGTAGTTATTCTTGTTTATNCTTGCTCTTTACTTCCAAATTGCTGGTTGCGGGTGATTAACCAAACATTATGAATACGAGGATTTCGCTCAAAGTCCATATCCAGCGTTTGTGGTGTAATATTCTGACAATTAAATTGGCGTAACGTTAACTCATCCATCTTAAATTTACGGAAATTATTTGAAAAAATTAAAGTACCACCCGGTGCCAGTTTAGCCATTGAGGATCGAATCAAATCACCGTGGTCTCTCTGGATATCGAGTACAGAATCCATTTTCTTGGAATTAGAAAAGGTCGGTGGATCAAGAAAAATTATATCGTACTGCTCTTGTTCAGACTCCAACCATTTCATACAGTCAGCTCGAAGCAACTTGTGTTTGCTAGATCGCAAACTATTTAAATCATAATTACGTTGCGCCCAATCCAAGTAGGTATTTGACATATCAATACTCAAAGAGCTGGCGGCTCCAGCAAGGGCTGCCTGCACAGAAGCTGCAGCGGTATAGCAAAATAAATTAAGAAACCTTTTCCCCTTTACCATCTCACCTATCATCGACCTCACAGGCCGATGATCTAGAAACAATCCTGTATCAAGATAATCCGACAAATTGATTTCAAAAATAGCCTTGCCCTCTGACACTGTAAAGGTATCACTTGACCCCTCGCTAAGTTTCTCATATTGACTGTCGCCTTTTTGGCGTCGCCTTTCTTTATAGTAAATCTTGCCAGTGAAATTTACAGAAAACTCTTTGACGGCCTGTTTGATTTCTCCAAAGCGTTCTCTAGCTACTTTCTCTGATATTGTGCTAGGGGCTACATATTCCTGCACATAAATGAGTGGTCATAGACGTCTATCGCGACGGCGTACTCTGGAATATCCGCATCATAAAGACGATAACAACTCACATCAGATTTTTTGTACCAACTCTCTAGTTTTCGTCTGTTCTTTTTTAGTCGATTGAGTACCATCTTAGCGCCTGACGTCAGCGCTTGAGCCGGTGCTGGAGTACTTAGCCTAGCGGCAATTTGCGCTGACTTGGATGTCATATCTTCAAAAACCAATAATTTACAGGGAATGGTTCCATTGAATAGACTGTATTGCTTTGTCGGAGAGAGATCTGTTTCACGTCCTAGATCGACGTTCCCAGTAAACACAGCTGCCCTCCAGCCATGAAAGTTTTTCTGTAAAACGGCGCCCAATTTTTGGTATAGCGGAATTAACTCCTCCATCTCACCTAAACGGGCACCATAGGGCGGATTAGTCAATAACAGCCCTCTTTCTGCTGTGGGCTTCCCAAACTGATCTATAGGCTTGTGCGCTAAACGAATGTGGTCATCAAGCCCAGCATTTTCAATATTTTTAGTCGTGTACTCAAGTACACGCGGATTGGCATCATACCCACGAATATCTAACTCCAACTCTTCAAGGCCAATTGCTTTACGCTGATGGGACTCATCAATTAAAGCCTGCCAAAGTTCGGCGTCATGTTGTAGCCAGCTGTCAAAACCATAGCGCTCGCGAAGCATTCCCGGCGCTATATCCGCAGCCATCATCGCCCCTTCAATAAGCAATGTACCACTTCCGCACATAGGATCTAACAGAGCCCCACCCTCTGCAGCCATTGCTGGCCAACCGGCCCTTAGCAATAAAGCAACTGCCAAATTTTCCTTGATCGGTGCACTACCCTGACCAGTACGATATCCCCTACGATGAAGACTTTCTCCCGATATATCCAGAGAAACTGAAACGCGGCCCTTGTGCTGCCTAACTTGAATGCGAATGTCCGGATTCTTGGTATCTACACTTGGGCGTTCACCTTCAATACGGCGAATACGATCAACAATCGCGTCTTTAACTCGTTGTGATCCGTACATCGTGTTGTCAACTAAGCGTGAGGTGCCTATAAAATCTATCGCGATACTTTGAACCGACGAAAAATGCTGTTCCCATGGAATGTCATTGCACTCTCGATACAAATCATCCGACTCCTTGAGCATAAAACTGTGCAAGGGCATTAAAATTCGATTAGCAAGGCGCGACCATAGGCAAGCTCTGTAAGCAAGCTCCAAAGAGCCATTAAAATAAACCGCAGCCACGGTTTCTTTTACCCCTTCAGCTCCCATAGCAATGAGCTCTTCAGATAACAATAATTCTAGTCCTTTAGGACAGGTGGCTAACCAATCGTTTTTTAAAGATACCTGCGTCACTTCATTACCCTTTTCATTACTTCAAGCTATAACCTTAGATTTGCATATACCAAAAACGTCTGAACGAATCTGACAAACATTAGTCTAAAATTACGCGTTCCTAAGAAAGCGCGTATGATATAGGTGTTTAAACTATTTTGTTTAGAAATAAACATTGGTACGCAGTCAAGTCGAAAAATTACGCTGTAGAATAGCTTTAACACAACCCTATATTACCTTTGATCTAAGTAGAACAGGAGTTGTCTATGAAGAAACACAAACGAGACCTGGAGCATCGTTCGTATGTAAAAGGTTATCAATCAGCAATTCAAGGTCGTTCTCTATCCCTTTGTCCCTATCAAGAAAACACAACAATGGCCTACCAGTGGTGTAGGGGTTGGCGTGAAGGTAGAGAGGATGGCTGGTCTGGCTATAACACCGCCACCTGCCAACATAAAGCGGGCAACCTGATTTTGAACCATTAGCAGTTAATTCAAAACAAATACAGCAACGATAAACCATTTATCGTTGCTGAAGACAACTCAGTTATCCACGGATGCTTGTACCAAATTGAGAAGTTCTCTCAGGGCAACTGAAATCATTGCAAAGTCAGACTGGGGTACCTTGCGTAGATCCTTTATCATAAGTTTCCAGCGGTGAATCAGCTCTTTTTGTTCTGCTTGCCATTTATTCATCGCAGAGGTGCCATTGGACTCTCTTTTACACAAACAAGCTGTTAATCTTCTTCGCTGACTCTCTAGATCATCAACATAGGTTTCTCGAGCGAGATCCTGCCAACGACTATCTGGCTGCAAATCAACTATTTGAGCCATAAACCAGTCCAGTGATAAAAACTCTCCTAAATCAAAATAGACCTCAGCGACTTTTTGCACCGGCGTCTCGAGCTGCAGGGCTGTCTGAACAACACCCATGCTCATAAACATACTATCATTGGCTGCTAGTTGTTCAGCTAATTTAAGCTCTACCCCCATATCGGTTAGCTCGTCTCTCTCATCACTCCAAAGCGTCTTCCACTGATCTTTTTGTAACCGAGGGAGCTCTGCTAACAGAGTTTGTGTGGGGCTTCCATAGTCAGCTATAAGGGATGCACAATCTAGACTCAGCCTATGATTGCGAAGAAACCAACGGGTCGCCCGGCGTGCTAATCTTACTAAAATATGTAATAACTCTAACTCTGTCGCTGCTGGTAACCTCGGGTTATGCTCTTCAATTTGCTGCCAGAGGCGTTTAAGCCCGAGCACTTCTATGACCACGGTATATGCTCTGATAACATCCTCCGCAGACGATCCAGTGGATTCCATCTGCCTGAAGAAAAAACTAAATCCAACACGATTGACCAAGTCATTTACAACTTGGTTAATAGCTATTTCATTGGCTAGGGAATGAGCTTCGACTGCCTCACCAAATTGAGACTCAAGCGCCTTGGGGAAGTAATTCGTCACCGCACTCGCAAGCCAAGGATCACTTAATAGATCTGAGCCAGCTAACGCCTCTTTCAGAAGCACTTTTGAGTAACAAATTAATACAGATAGTTCTGGTCTAGTCCAACTAGGTTGATGCCTATTGATTCTGTCGGTGAGCTGCTCGTCGGAAGGTAAAAACTCTAAATCACGATCAAGTTGATCCTCTTGCTCAAGCCAACTTAAATATCGTTGGTACTCTGAATGATGCTGCTGACTTCGCGCCATCGCCAAGCTAATAGATTTGGTCTGTCTCAGGTTATTATCTAAAACTAAAGAGGCTACATCTTCAGTCATCGACTCCAATAGTATATTTCTTTCCTGAACATCTATATTCCCTGACCGCAACCTGTTTATTGAGCAGTATCTTAATATTTACCTCATGGTCTGAACAATCTACCCCAGCAGCATTGTCGATAAAGTCAGTATTACAGAGCCCTCCACGCAAACAAAACTCCACTCGCCCACGCTGGGTCATCCCTAAATTCCCACCCTCACCGACTACCTTGCATTGTAACTCCCGACCATCGACTCGCAGTCCGTCATTTGCTCGATCTCCAACCTCTGAATTGTTTTCCGAAGATGACTTGATATAGGTTCCAATACCCCCATTCCAAATCAAGTCAACTGGTGCCTTCAAAATATGGTTAATAAGCTCTGTTGGAGTTAACTCGTCTGCATCAATAGCAAATCGATTTTTTATCTCGGGGGTTAACGTGAGAGACTTGGCATTCCTTGAATAAACTGCACTACCCTCGGACATTAGATCTTCGTTAAAGTCTTCCCAGGTTGTCCTTGGAGTATCAAAAAGCCGCTGCCTTTCTACGAATGTTGCCCTAGCGTCAGGTGATGGGTCAACAAAGATGTGGAGATGATTAAACGCTGCCACTAACTGAATGTGTTCAGACAGAAGCATGCCATTACCAAACACGTCGCCACCCATATCTCCAATACCAACCACGCTGAAGTCTTCAGTCTGGATATCTACTCCAATCTCATGAAAATGTCTTTGCACAGCAACCCATGCGCCGCGGGCTGTAATCCCCATGCCCTTATGGTCGTAACCATTGCCACCCCCGGAAGCAAATGCATCCCCCAGCCAGAAATTATTTGCTTCAGAAATTTCATTCGCTGTATCAGAAAACGTCGCGGTCCCTTTGTCCGCTGCTACTACAAGATATGGGTCATCTCCATCGCGACGAACAACTTCAAGTGGCGGCACTAGCTGTTCGTCAACCATATTGTCACTGATATCTAGCAGCGCCTGTACATACAGCATGTAACTTGCAATACCTTCTTGAACAAAAGCTTCACGTCCCGCGGCCGGGTTGGCTTGCTTAGCAACAAAACCGCCCTTGGCTCCTGTAGGGACAATCACCGCATTTTTTACTTGTTGAGCTTTGACTAACCCAAGTACCTCAGTACGGTAGTCTTCAATTCTGTCTGACCAGCGCAAGCCACCTCGTGCTACTTTTCCTCCCCGTAAGTGGACGCCTTCAACTCGTGGAGAGTAGACAAATATTTCAAAAACTGGCCGTGGCTTAGGTGCCAGAGTAATTCTTTGGGTTGCTAATTTAACTGAAATATAGGACTTAAAAGTGCCATCTTCAAAGGTTTGAAAAAAGTTGGTTCGCAACGTCGCCTGCACCAGTTCAAGATAGCCACGAATAACTTTATCTTCATTGATGTTTCTAATTGAGTCTAAACCAATTTGTATTTTAGAAACCAAACCAGCTGCTCTCTCTGACTCTCCTTCAGAGGCGTAACGTGGATCAAAGTAACTCTTAAATAAGGCAACTAAATTACGCGTGAGGTCCAAGTGTCTGGAAAGAGTATCTGCGATAAATTCTTGACTATAGGGAACACTTAACTGCTTGAGGTAACGAGCATACAAACGGAGCATTGCGACAGCTCGCCAGTCGAGTCTTGCCCCTACTACCAATCGATTGAAGCTGTCATCCTCGGCATCACCTCGCCAAACTCGCAATAAGGCATCTTTGAAGCTGTTTTGCACTGCTGAAACATCTACGCTCACATCCAAAGAAAACTCTAAATCAAAGTCTTGCATCCAGATGACACCTTCAGACTCAGGGGCGATTGAATAGGGATGCTCCATGACTACTCTGAAACCCAAATTTTCGAGCATTGGTACCATATCTGAGAGTTCTAGAGGTTCGTTTCTGTGAAATAGGGTAACCCGCAGATGTTGCTCTAATTCTTGCTGATCTTGATAGAAATCAATAGCAAGATCATCGCTGCCATCAAGACGATCAAAAAGTGAAATATGCTGATGAGCATGATCAGGTCCATAAATCTCTTGATACGCACTGGGGAAAGCATTCTGAAAGCGTCTTGATAGAACAGCACCATCAGCTGCACCAAAGGCGCTAATGGACTGTTCGCTGAATACATCACTCCAACTTCTAGTAATCTTTTCAACCACGGCTTGTAGCGTTTCAGCATCAACCTCTAGGTATTTTTTATTTTCAATCTTGTAAACTAAACGAATTCTCACCAGTACTGAATCAGGAATGAAATGTGTGGTCAGCTCACTCTCAACCGCGCCCAGCTCCAGGCCAATTTTCTCCTCAATCTTGTCTCTGGTATTAGTATTAAAAGACTCGCGGGGTAAATACACTAAACAGCTAACAAACTTATTAAACGGGTCAGTATGAACAAAGACTTTAACTACCCTGCGCTCATAGATCTGCCAGACTCCAATAGCTGTGGCTGCCAACACTTCTCTAGTCACATGTAAAAGCTCATCGCGAGGGTGTGAGTCCAATATAGTCAACAAGGCTTTGCCATCATGGCTTGCTGGATTAAATCCAGAATTTTCCATAACCCAACCAACTTTCTCGCGGAGTATAGGAATGCGCCTGGGACTATAGGAATAGAATTGGGCCGTGTAGAGCCCCAAAAACCTTATCTCTCCAACGGGGTCGCCGTCACTATTAAAGCGTTTAACCACGATATAATCAGAATACACATTACGGTGTACCTTCGAGCGTTTTGCAGATTTAGTAACCGTTAGTATTTGATCATCTTCGTAGAGACCTTTGACACCATCACTAAGTTCCTCTACCGACTCTTTGCGTAAATCACCGCGATATTTTTTAAGTAACCCGTAAGCACTACCTGCCTTCTCGCGCAGATAAACACTCTCGTTTTTTACCTCTAAATCAAACTCTGCACACCCAGTAAATACAAAGTACCCATCATAAATCCATTGCAAGAATGCCAAAGACTCATCTAGCTGCTCTACCTTAGGAGCATTAGTTTTCAGCTCTGCTATTAATAGCTCCAGCCGCATGCGCATGGGATCGAAACTGTCTACCACCGTAGAGACGTCATCCAGCACTAATGTTAGCTCACGCTGTAACTCTTCAATTTCTCTATCAGATAGTAAATCAACCTCTATAATCATTAATGCTTCGCGGTCAGCGTTCTCTACATAATCTGAATGAATACCTTCAATCGTTCCAAGATCATTACGCAACGCCCAAACCGGATTGCTTTGCAAGGTGTATATGTTTAAACCCCAGCGATTCAGAGCCATGCGCAGTGAATCAACTAAAAATGGCATATCACGCTGATCAACGTAAATAGTAGTGTAGTGACTAGACCAGCCATCGAGCTCTACGGTTGGATTAAATACTCGAATTTTGGCAGCTGAACCCTGAGAGTTGGGTCCTGAGGCTTCTAATGGTGGCTCCGCAAAACCATATAAGCCCCATATATTCCAAAAAATATCCTCTGCAGGGCGCTTTAAGTAATCATCATCTGGATAGAAATGAATTGCATTAGCGGCAAAGTCGTTAAATTGCTTTTGCTTTTTTTTCGATAACTTTTTTGCCGCAATCTTGTTTAAAGACTGAATTAATGTCTGACGCCGATCATCTTGTTTCACTTCCATGGGAACAATTTGCAACCTTTTTACGTTTTTGAAGTCTGTAATGTAATAGCGATCAAATATCTGCTTCTAAGGTAACAAATTGCTTGGACTCTGTGCAAAAATATTAAGCATTTTTAACAAATAAATTACAGGTAAAATCTTTTCTTAGCAGTATTTGAACAATGTTTGTGTGTTTACTGCATAGCTATTAAACTCGACCCCCTCATCAGGCAACTCAGACACTAAAGTAGAGGTAACTTTTGCAACAAGATATCGCGCAACTCAGAGAATGGCTAGCCAATAAAATCGTCGGTCAAGAGCACTTAATCGAGCGACTAATGATCGCACTCCTTGCGGACGGTCATCTTCTTGTAGAGGGAGCACCTGGTCTGGCGAAAACAAAAGCCATAAAGACTCTTTCCGAAGGGTTAGAGGCCGACTTTCATCGGGTTCAGTTCACCCCCGATCTGCTTCCAGCGGACATCACTGGAAGCGANATTTATAGGCCGCAACAGGGGACCTTCGAATTCCAAGCGGGCCCTCTGTTTCACAATTTGGTACTTGCTGATGAAATTAATCGAGCACCGGCCAAAGTACAGTCTGCTCTTTTAGAAGCTATGGCAGAGCGGCAAATCTCAGTGGGCAAAAACACTTACCCACTGCCCGATTTGTTTCTAGTCATGGCGACTCAGAATCCAATAGAGCAAGAAGGTACATATCCTCTGCCAGAGGCTCAAATGGATCGCTTTCTCATGCATATATTGGTGGACTACCCTGCCCCAGAGACTGAGCGGGCTATACTTGCCCTATCAAGGCAAGAGGCGCTCAATGACGCTGGCACTGGCATTGAGCCTCTTTCCCAAAAAACACTATTTGCAGCGCGGCAGGCTGTTAACCAAATTCATATGACAGAGGCCGTCGAAGAGTATTTGGTACAACTTATTTTGGCAACACGAAACTCAGAATCCTACGGTGGGGACTTGGCTCAATGGCTCGATTACGGCGCTAGTCCACGGGCAACAATTGCTCTTGATCGTTGCAGCCGATCTCTAGCCTGGATGGAAGGTCGCGACTTTGTGACTCCCGATGACATTAGAGCTGTCGCCCATGACGTATTAAGACATCGCCTAATATTAAGTTTTGAAGCTGAAGCCAACGGGATTACAGCAAACCAAGTAATCGACAAACTACTTGATACAGTGCCATCAGCCTAATGAACTAACGCTAATGAGCCTAATCAATCAAGATCAACCACATCCTGCCACCGCTAATCTGAAAGATATGGTTAGACTGCGGTATGGAGCGCGAGATCTAACTGGCTTCCCGAAGGTTCAAGCACGTCAGATGCTGGCTGGAGGCCATAAATCGCGCTTTCGCGGACGAGGAATGGACTTTGATCAAGTGCGTATATATCAACCTGGAGATGATGTCAGAAGCATTGATTGGCGTGTCACTGCACGTACTCAAACGCCACATACCAAAATTTTTAGTGAAGAACGAGAAAAGCCTATTTTGGTTATTACAGATTTACGTAGCCCCATGTTCTTTGGAAGCAAAAGGCTAAAGTCGGTTGTTGCATGTGAGATTTCAGCTGCCCTTGCTTGGGCGGGACTATCAGCTAATGATCGTTCTGGAGGGATAATATTTGGAGAACAACACCAAATGGATGTTAAACCCCGTCGCAGCCATCATGCGGTACTACAATTTATCCATGGGCTCAAAGACTACAGCACCAAATTACTAGACCTGCAGGATCAACCGCCCACTGACCGATATAGCATGGCCGAAATACTCGACGAGGCTCGGCATTTTGTTTCCCCCGGTAGCACTATCTTTATCGTAAGCGACTTTCACGACCTTAATGACGCCTGCGAACAGCATTTGTTTGCATTGGCCCGCCAGGGCAATCTAAATTTATGCCATGTTTTCGATAATATCGAACACACCTTCCTCCTCCGTCCCTCTATGCAGTCAGTGATGGCGCTCAACATACACTGCTAGACACGAGTAACGCTAAATTGCGTGAACGTTTCAAACAAGCTTTTGAAGATCGAAGTCTGCGTTTAAGGAAACTTAGCGAAAAACTCTCTGCAGGCCTATTACCTTTTAATACTGACGATACAGTCATGAGCACACTGCGTCGTGCTTACGGCAAAAAACGCAACAGTCGCCGTGGTAGCTGATCATGCAAGGTGATCCTCTAGCCGAGCTTCGCGGCATTCATTTGCCAGATCCTATATCCTGGTGGCCACTTGCTCCGGGTTGGTGGGTTTTAATCATTATATTCATTGCATGCGTAAGTTGGGCGCTTTGGCAGCTGATTAAAATCCTATAATAATAACCTCTATCGGCGACAAGCGATGGCGCAGTTATTACAGATAAAACATGACCTAAACCTGACCTCAACTCAAAGATTAGTCATGATTCTGGAAACACTTAAACAAGCCGTCAATAGTGCTTATCCAGACCAACACTTTAGTAGTCGTGATCTGGCAGCGTTTTTAAATTTTTTGCAAGCCAGTTGCAAAGATACTGTATTCCAGAATCTACCTATTGATCTTAATGCCCTGCTTTATGGCAGGCCTGATGACAGGCAAGAACATAATGAACTGACTGAGTCCATCATCAATAGCAGTGAGATCTGGATCAAACAACACTACTCTCAGGATAAGTTGAAGGAAATATCAACATGTTAAGCCTTATTTGGCCCTGGGCATTGGCGTTAGCACCCCTACCCTTCATCTACCGTTGGCGTCGCAAACCGGCTGAAACCAGCATAAGAGCCCTCAGAGCTCCAATGCTTACAGCGGCAGCCAGCGTGGAGCAGGTATCCTCAAAAGCGACCACCTGGCGCAACAGACTTTTGTTAATTTTACTCAGTCTATGCTGGGTAAGCGCTCTACTGGCCATTGCTCGTCCAGTTTATATCGGTGAGCCCGTAGCACTGCCTACAGAGGGACGCGATATTCTTATTGCTGTTGATATCTCAGGAAGTATGGAGCNAGAAGATATGGTCATTCGTGGCCANACCGTTAATCGTCTGATGGCGGTTAAGTCAGTGGTTGGAGATTTTGTTATCAAACGTNCGGGTGACCGCTTAGGGCTCGTTTTGTTTGGCGAAAAAGCCTATTTACAAACACCATTGACATTTGATCGAGAAACAATGGAATCCTTATTGCTAGAAGCTCAAATTGGCTTTGCTGGCAACGGCACAGCAATAGGAGATGCAATTGGGTTATCTGTAAAGCGACTGCAAGATCGACCACAGGATCATCGTGTATTGATTTTAATGACCGATGGCTCAAATAATACAGGCGCTCTTAATCCCGAAGAAGCCGCTGATCTAGCACGTCGAGCTAAGGTAAAAATATACACTATCGGTATTGGCGCAGAACGACAGGAGCAGCGTGGGCTATTTGGTCGAACAATGGTAAATCCCAGTGCAGACCTAGACGAAAAAACATTAACCACAATTGCACAGGCCACTGGCGGTGAATACTTTCGTGCAAGAGATCCTCAGGAGCTAGCATCAATTTACGAGAAACTGAACCAACTGGAGCCTATTGAACAGGATGCCGAGACCATTCGACCTATCGTTAGTTTATTTCATTGGCCCCTGGGACTAGCATTTTGCCTCAGCTTAATTGTTTTTACGGCCAGTCAACGCAAAGGCGAGGTTGGTTACGGTAATGATTGAGAGTTTGACCGAAATTTTTGATACCTTTCATTTTTTACGGCCATGGTGGTTCTTGGGCTTGCTTCCCGTTGTTGCTGTCATTGGTTTTTATACTTGGCGAAAACGCAATGCTGGCAATTGGGAAACTATTATCAACCCAGAGCTTTTACCTTTTCTACTTCAAGGCTCAGGAGGAAAGCACGCCTTAAGCGGTCCCTGGCTTGTGGCATTTATGATCTCAGCTTGGATATTTTGCTGTCTGGGCCTTGCAGGTCCCGCCTGGCAACAGTTACCTCAACCTGTGCATAAGCAAGACTCCGCGTTGGTGGTAGTTCTAGATCTTTCTCCTTCAATGTTAGCAGAAGATATTTCGCCAAATCGTTTAGTCAGAGCCCGCTACAAACTGATCGATATCCTCACTCGAAAGAACCGAGGGTGTGGTTGGATTGATTGTTTATGGTGGAGATTCACATACCGTGTCTCCTCTGACCGAGGATAGCAATACCATCATGAGCATGGTCCCCGTACTTGAACCAAATCTAATGCCAGAAACTGGCAGTAATGTGGAGGAAGGCTTGGCAAGCGCCATAGACTTAGCTGTGAGTGGAGGCTACCAGCAAGCCGATATTCTGCTAATCACTGATGGTATTGATAAATCAGCACTCAGTAATATTGCGCCAATTATTTCAGGTCGAAGGTAACTACAGGCTTTCTATACTCGGTGTAGGCACAACTGATGGTGCTCCGATTCCTAGTTTTGCAGGTGGTTTTATCAAGAAGGCAGGCAATGTTATCGTCGCAAAACTGAACGTAGGAACCCTAAGAAAAATTGCTGCCAACAATGGTGGTTCCTATCAAACGCTAAGCGCCGATGATCGAGATATAGATAATCTTCTGGCTGGCATGGACTCACTGCTCACAAATAGCACACGAGAAACAGATCGTTCTTTCGATCTATGGGATGATCAAGGATACTGGTTGGTACTCTTGTTGCTGCCTGTGTTGCTACTCAGCTTTAGGAAAGGGTCAGTCGTGGTAATTTTAATTGCCCCACTGCTGTTCACTGCTCAGCCAGTTGAGGCTTTAGAATGGCAAGACTTATGGCAAACTCCCGATCAGCAAGCCTCAGAGGCGATGAAGGCGGAGGACTTTTGAGGCCGCTAAAGATCTATTTGAAGATTCTCGCTGGCGTGGCAGCGCTGCCTTCAAAGCCGGAGACTTTGATCAAGCAATAGCAGATTTCTCCCAAGATGATAGCGCGATCGGAGACTACAATCACGGTAATGCACTGGCAAAAGCAGGGGATCTCGAAGGAGCTATTGAGGCATACAATAATGCTCTGAGCAAAGAGCCTAAAATGGAAGATGCCAGGTTTAATCTAGATCTGGTTGAGCAGCTGAAGGATCAACAAGATCAGGACCAACAAAATCAAGAACAACAAGATCAGGACCAACAGAATCAACAACAAGATCAGGACCAGCAGAGCCAAGAACAACAAGATCAAGACCAGCAGAGCGAGGAACAACAAGATCAGGA